>Ga0155203_113_pt1 | contig 139304 bp, 131 predicted proteins | sample RifCSPhighO2_02_FD_106171 | JGI IMG/M metagenome (GOLD analysis project Ga0155203, IMG submission 106171) | Candidatus Kerfeldbacteria bacterium RIFCSPHIGHO2_02_FULL_42_14
CTCAACAGAAAGATGATATAATGAAGCTAAGATAAGACTCATTTCATATCATCTCTATGTTCAAAACAACTTTTCAAAATCAACTCCAACTCCTTCCCGCGGATCTTTCGGCATCCATTGAAAAAGATCATATCGCTCGTCTGATCAATCAGGTGATCGACGAGATGGATCTCTCCTTCATTGAAATAACGTATTCAGCGATAGGACAGCATGCGTATCACCCCAAGATGCTGTTGAAGGTTCTGGTGTATGGCTACGCTTTGGGTATCCGGAGTTCCAGAAAGCTTGAGAACCGACTGAACGAAGACATCGTATTCATGTGGCTTTCGGGAAGACAGACACCTGACTTTCGAACCATCGCAGATTTCAGAAAAGCGAAATTGATTGATGTGAAAAAAGTCTTTCTGGAAGTGCTTGAGCTGTGCCAAGAATTGGGAATGGTGAGAATCGGAAAGGTCTCTCTGGACGGAACCACCTTTCAAGCTGATGCTTCCGGAAACAAAATGCGCTATCGAAAGACTCTTCTCAAAACCAACGCCTCTTTGGAACAACGTGTAGATGATCTGTTAGCAGAAGCTGAACGCATCGATCGAGAAGAGGAGAAGCTCTTGGGAAACCAAACCGAGCATACGACGGGAATGGACGCAAAAGAGATCCAAAAGAAACTCAACCACATGAAACGAAGAAAAGAAACCCTCAAGCGAAACCAGCAAAGATTGGAGGCCAGGAAATCAGCTATCCATACCAAGCTGTGGAGGATGAGAAAAGACCGCAATTCCATGAGTTCAACCGACAAAGACGCCACAATGATACTTATGAAGGAAGGATACATCGCTCCAGGATACAATGCTCAAGTTGCTAGCGAACACCAAGTCATTCTGGCGTACGATCTCTCTTCAAACCGGAATGATCAAAGACTCATGAAGCCGATGATGAGGATCTTGAAAAAAGACACCGGAAACGTTCCAGAGGTCCTCATCGCGGATGCGGGGTATGGATCAAAGATGAATTACCGATTTCTCAAGCATCAACGTATCGCGGCCTTTATCCCCTACAACACCTTCAACAACGAAATGATTGAACGGAGAAAAGAAGATGTCGAGCCCATCTTTGGAGACATCAAACGCAACATGAACTTCCGAACCTTCCACCTGCGAGGAAAACCCAAATGCCTCATTGAGCTGGGACTCGTGAGCATTGCTCACAACCTCAAAAAGATCAAACCGTGGCTGAAAAGACTCGCAGCATATGAGGATGGACGAACAAAAGGCATCCAGCTTGGCACAAGCTTGGGGTATGTGTCCTAACGAAGGACGCAAATCCCAACACTGTTCCAAAGACATATCTTATTGATGATCTGTACAACCATTCTTGGACAGTCTGGGCGAGCGAGCAATCATCTCGTCCTGAAAAATCGTTAAGTTTTGATTGGTCGGGCTGGTGGGACTTGAACCCACGACCTCATGCACCCGAAGCACGCGCTCTAGCCAACTGAGCTACAGCCCGCTTTCCTGCAAAATACTTGCAGAAAAGTGCTCCCTGCACTGTTGAAAGAAGCTTCCTTTGAGGTAAATTCAAGCTGCACCTTTCGGATTATCGCTTCGTATGCCTTACCCCGAAGAATCTCCTCAAGGACGGTGACGAAAACGCTTTTGAACTTGAATGGGTCCGCAGCTTTCAACAACTGTTGAAAACTATCAGGACCGGAAGCTTAAGAATTACCGAAGCCTCTTTACAACGTAGTGTGCAAGGAGCACTTCTAGTGTATAAAAAAATAAGCCTTCCGTCCATATAGCATTCACAGGGTTGTGGTGTCCTTGACTACGAGTGGAATTTTTGTATTTCTACTTTGTATACAGGGACCGTCGCCGATTACGCTTTCTCCTTCGAAAAAGCATTTGCATCAAAGTAAAAGAGGAGAAAGATTCTCAATTTCGAAACACTGACAGTGCACAGTGTGCTGAAAAAGCGAGAGTCTGCCTCCTCTTTTTTATGATCAAAATGTATTTTTCACAGATGAAAGCGTAATCGGCGACGGTCCCATAAAACAATTACACTTCACCCGAAACGTTTTCGAATGAAGTGTTAACGAAAGAAATATCACGGAGTTCCACTCCTGCTCCGCGTGCCGGTAAGTTTTTTGAATGCGAGCATCCAGTCTTGTTACCTCCTTATGAGGAAATTGCATCATTGCTAAACACCTTGTATCAAAAATATGAGCCTGCGTCAAGCGATATTTTAGCAACGTTATCGTTTGAAACGAAGCTGAGTGTGACTACGCGTCAGAGCCTGTTTCAATCCCCAAACAACGTTTATTGGTCTGTTTCGTCCTCCTCGGTTTCATCTGAAAAATCCTCGAATAATTCATCATCTTCGCTTTCCTCCTCGAAGAGATCATCGCTATTTACATTAGTACTATTCGTGTCTTCGTTTGTTGTTGGAGTTGTTGTTCCAGTTGGTGAAGAAAAAATTGATACCGGCGAGAAAAAGAAAAACCAAATCACAAAGAGAGTGAGTAACGCTGCTCCCGCGAGAATAGCTGCACCTTTTTTTTGATGATCTTCCATATGATTTTATTTTAATGTTTTGTCGTTAGAATTATTTCACCTCACAATTCTTTTGTCAAAATTATAAGGACTGTCGCCGAATACGCTTCTTGTGCAATACGCAAAGTAAAAGAGGAGAAAGCGTAATCGGCGACAGTCGCTACAATTGTCGAAAATTGCAGATGTCGCGAAAATCACAAAAGCGACAATGAAATCCAGGTGTCGGAGTATAATCGTGCATATTGATCCGCTCTATGATCTTTTCTACCCATTGTTGGACCGCTTGTAACCGCTGTTCTGTAACTTCATATGCATATTGGATATTGTCATTGAGATAGTAAAAACTCACTTTTGTTGGTGTTTTATGCATTACTTCCTTTAAGGCTAAGACATAGATCATTAACTGCTCGATTTCTTTTTTTTCAGTCTTTGGCGCTGGACTTGTTTTATAATCTATAATTTCGATTTGCCCTCCTTCGCCCTCATCTACTCGATCAATTGCGCCTTTTAATCTGTACTTCCCGAGTTGCAGAGTGAATTTTTTTTCGATGTACAGCGCGTTCGGCCAATTTTTTTCGTATTTTCTATAAAATGCGGTCAAACTTTCTTTCCCTCGCTTTTTGTATTCCTCAGCGATCTTTCGCGTTGGATACCATTCATCAATCCAGGAGATTTCATACAACCTCAAAAGTTCCTCGAGTGTTGGGATGTGTGTTACACCTATTTTTTGCTCCTCTGCTGTGGCGTTTGGAAACAGTGTGTCTTGTATACTTTCTTTTCGCACTTGCATTTCTTGAAAGAATCGCTGAAGTGTAACATGCATTGTTTTACCAAAACTCGTCACATGAGTTCCCTTCACCGGAACCCGCAAAAGATGTGCGAACCGATACTGATAGGGACAAGTCTCGTATGCTTTGAGCTGTGTAAAACTAAATTTTTTTTCTGAAATGTATGTTGTCTGCGATGTGTTCGTCTTGTGCGTTGGTGTTGTATCTGTGTATTTTGCTTCTCGGATAGGGATCTCGGGTTTGATTGACAATCTTGTGAGTATTTCAGTTTTTTGTGCTTGTTTTTTTGTAGGCGCCGCAATACTGGCTTCGATCAGAAACCGAGAAAGTTTCTTTTTTCTGCTTCCGCCATAGTCTTCTGCCGAGGTGAAGAACAAACCTTCTTTTGCGCGCGTGCATGCTACATAAAAAAGCCGACGTTCTTCTTGAAGATGCGCATCCCCAACGGGCAGTACTTCTTTTACTAATGCCTGCGGAAGAGCGATGGCATCTTTTCGTGACACCGATGGAAAACGTTTATCAACCAAATTTGCGACAAACACATAACGAAATTCCAGTCCCTTCGCAGCGTGCACGGTCATAATTTTCACGGTGTCTGGACCTTCCTCTATATCAAATTCCAATGTTCCTGCGTCCCCTGATTCAAGGCAAAAACGAACGTACTGTAAAAATCGCCTTACCGACCGGTCCTCACTACTTGTTGTTGTGTGTTCAAAAGTCTCGATATTTTTAAAGAACTGACGAATAAGATTGATAATGGACTTTGATTCCTGTTCCTCTTCAAGATTCGTGTAGTACTTCAAGAGTCCTGAATCTTCCAAAAATTGATAGAGGACTTTTCCTGTGCTTACATGCGAACGAACCAATTGTGTATGTTGTTCAATAAGCGTAAGAAGTTTTTCGATACTTTTCTGTGACTCGCTGGAAATTTTCAACGTCTTCGCGACTTTCGCAATTTCGAATAATGAAAGTGCCCGCTTGTCCGCCTCGTATAACAGCAGAGCTAAATCTTCATGTTCGACAAAAAATATCGGCATGTTGAGTACACGATAGACTGCCGATGATTCATGGTAATTATCAAGCAAGCGGAGATACGAAAGCAGATCAATAATCTCCGGCTTCAAATACAACCCGCGCGAAGCAACAAATTGATATGGCACGCGCGCATCATCAAACGCTTTCATGAAAGGACTCGCGTGATCGTTCGCGCGCACAAGTATTGCAAAATCACTCCATGGAGTTTTTGTGTCTTTTTCTTTGATTTCCAGAATCTTTTGTATGACTTCTCGTACTTCCCCTTCGAGGGTTCCAGCATGAATATGCACGATCTCTCCCTGACCCTGGAATTGACTCTTAAGTTTTTTTTGAATCCCAATTTTTGTTTCAAGCCGATCAGGGTTGTTGAGTTGAATAAAATGATAGGCGAGATCCAAAATATTTTGCTTTGATCGATAATTTTCAATCAAGGAAATTTCCGCAACCTCTGGATAATGCTCTTTTAATTGTAATACATTACTCACCGACGCGCCTCGGAATTTATAAATCGATTGATCGTCATCCGCTACGACCGTAAGATTATTGCGCGGCGCTGCAAGCAGTTGAATGAGTTCGAATTGTGCGTAATTGGTATCTTGAAATTCATCAATGAGGATGTATTGAAATTGTTCACGATATTTTTTGAGTATATTCGGTCGCTTTTGGAGCAATCTGAGAGTATAGAGAATCAAATCCCCGAAATCCAACATTCCTGCCTCCAATAATAATTGTTGATAGGTGTGATAGGCTTTTGCAAGTTCCAAAACCCGATTGGCTTCATCGATTTCTTGCACTACCCCTTCTGATTTTCCATTTTTTTTGGCTGGAATTTCTGCTGTATCGGTATTCAATTGCATTGCTTCAGCATAACGCAAATACTGTTCAGGCCAGACGTCTTCGTCCTTCGCGCGACTAAAATGTTTGATGAGTTCATGGAGAAATTTCGTTGGATTGCCGAGGGGTTTATAATAATTCAATTCAAGTTCGTCGATATGTTGGCGCAAGAGCATCCATTGTTCTAGCTCATTCGCTACTTTAAATTGTGTTGGCAATCCAATATCGAGCGCATGTTCGTGTAGGAGTCGTTCTGCAAAACTATGAAACGTCGAAATCCACAAATCTGTGAAACCGTAAGGGAGTTGTGTCTCCACTCGTTCCTCCATCTCTTGCGCTGCTTTTTCGGTAAAGGTTAAAGCGAGGATGTTTTCCGAATGCAGCTTTTTTTCTTGGATGAGCCAGGCGATTCTCCGCGTAATAACAGTCGTTTTTCCTGTACCCGCACCGGCAATAATAAGGAGCGGACCCTCAGGATGCGTGATCGCACTCTCTTGTGCCGGATTTAATCCATTAAGTATCGCTGAGCGCGTCTGTGTGAGTTTGAAGCTCGAAACTTGATTGTGCACTGACATAAGCAACTCTTTTTACTGACGGAATCTGATCACTTGAGATAGTAGAGCAAACCGTCTGGAACGAGTCTGCCTGCATCTTTTATAAAAAACTGTTTGGATTTCCAAATAGCATAAAAAGGGCCCTTACCGTCTTGGCCCTTGAGTTTTTTCTTGCTATACCACACTCGATCAACGAAATGTGCCGTACACACAAATACTAATTCGTGCATTTTTCTCCCTTGATATTCAAAGATATTTTCAATGATTCCTTTGTACTGGACATTGTGAATTTCTGCTCCAAATTCTTCTAAGATTTCGCGTTGAGCTGCCTGTACACTTGTTTCTCCAAATTCAATGCCTCCGCCCGGCGGCCGATAAAAGGTTGTCTGTTTCACCGTATCCTTTCCCTCAACAACGAGAATATCATCGTCCCTTTGCAAAAGGCAAATAACAATAGGACGGATACACGATTGGTATTTTACATGATCTTCTTCCATAGATTACTTTGAGTGAAGAAAAATTTCAGGTTTATCACACAACACGATGTTCCTCAGGTTCTTGTTCCAAAGTGTTATATTTTCGCGCTCGGTGCTTTCGTGCAACATGTACTCGAGCGATTTCTCTTTCAAGTGCTAAAGCTGCGTCTTCGTAATCTGCAGTGTTGAATTTTTCTCGCATGAGCTGCTGCGCTTTTTGACGAGCGAGTTCACTAATCTCAAGATCAATCTGCTCGGCGCGCTCTCCTGCATCACCAAGCACGACAACAGTATTTTTCGGGCGTACCTCTACAAATCCTCCATAGATCACGAGCGGCACCTCGCGATTTTTCTTCTTAATGATCGCTTCGCCGGGAACAAGGACGCTTACAAGTGGAATATGATTCGGTAATATCGTAATTTGCCCTTCGCTTGTTGCAAGTGTCACTTGATCTACCTCATCTTGGAAAAGTTTTCCATCCGGCGTAGTGAGCGTGAAATTGAGTGTGGCCATAATCAGATTTTACTTCACATCATCGATACTCCCTTTCATGTAGAATGCCTGCTCTGGTTTTTCATCGTGTTTTCCTTCGAGAATTTCTTTGAATCCTCTAATAGTTTCTTTCAACGATACGTATGTACCGGTCGTACCTGTAAACTGTTCAGCAACGAAAAACGGCTGTGAAAGAAATTTTTGAATTTTTCGTGCGCGAGTTACGATGAGTTTATCCTCTACCGATAGTTCTTCCATTCCCAAAATGGCAATAATATCTTGCAAATCGCGATACCGCTGTAATACCTTTTGGACACCGCGCGCTGTTTCGTAATGTTCTTTTCCAACAATGCTTGCGTCTAAGATAGTTGAAGTAGAATCGAGTGCATCGACTGCCGGATAAATACCTAGTTCAGCGAGCTGCCGCGAAAGTACAACAGTAGAATCCAAGTGTGCAAATGTCGTTGCAGGCGCAGGGTCCGTTAAATCGTCCGCCGGTACATAGACAGCTTGTACGGATGTAATCGAACCTTTATGCGTCGAAGTGATTCTTTCTTGCAATTCACCCATTTCTGTTCCAAGTGTTGGTTGATATCCAACAGCTGACGGAATCCGTCCCAGGAGCGCGGATACTTCTGAACCTGCTTGTGTAAAACGAAAAATATTATCTATAAACAAGAGCACGTCCTGCTGCTCCGTGTCGCGGAAATATTCTGCCATCGTCAGTGCCGAAAGCCCTACACGCAGACGAGATCCAGGCGGTTCATTCATTTGGCCAAAGACGAGGGCGGTTTTCTCCAACACTCCGGATGATTTCATTTCATGATAGAGATCATTACCCTCGCGAGTACGCTCGCCAACGCCCGCAAAGACTGAATACCCGCCGTGTTCAGCGGCAATATTGCGAATCAACTCCTGAATGATCACGGTTTTGCCCACTCCAGCGCCGCCGAAAAGACCCACTTTCCCGCCTTTCAAGAATGGACACACAAGATCGATGACTTTAATTCCGGTCTCAAACACTTGTGTTTCTGGATTTTGTTCTTCAAAACTTGGCGCTGACCTGTGTATCGGTAAATATTTTTTTGCCTGTGCGAATTTTTTTCCATCAATCGGCGTGCCGGTGACATTAAACATACGACCGAGCACTTCTTTTCCGACTGGCACACGAATAGGATGACCCTGTGCTTCAAGTTTCATCCCTTTTGCAAGACCGTCGGTTGCACCCAAGGCGACACTCCGTACAATGCGTGATCCAAGATGCTGTTCAACTTCAAGTGTGAGTACTTCGTTTTTTCGTTTCAATTCCAATGCTTCGTACATCGACGGCAGTTCTTTTTCAAAAGCTACGTCGACAACCGGACCGATAATCTGCAGAATAGTTCCTTGTAGTTTCATAAAAAAAGTTACATTTTATTGACTCAAAGCTGCTTTCCCTGCGGAAATTTCAGCTATTTCTTGTGTAATGAATGCTTGACGTGCCTGATTATATGTCAGGGTGAGCTCGTAAATAATTTCGGTCGCGTTTTCTGTAGCATTGCGCATAGCAAACATACGTGCGACATGTTCCGAAGCGAGTGCTTCGAGGATTGCTTGATAGACTTGGGTTTCAATATAACGCGGTATAACCGTTTCGAGTAATTTTTTTGCATTCGGTTCAACGATATATTCCCGATTGTGTAGCTTTTGTAATGTTACAGTCGTCGCATTACTATGATTCTTCGGCCCTACTATTTCTTCAATTTCGTATGCGAGTGGAAGTAGTTGTTTGATAGTTGGTTTTTGCCGCATGAGTGATTGGAAATCAGTAAACGCCGCTACAACTTTCGCATACTTTTTTGCACTATATTCATTCATCAAAAAATGCGCAATTGGGCGACTTTCTAAGCTCGTCGGATTTTCTCGGATGTCAAAAACTGCCAGTGATGTCTTTCCTCGCCTGCGGAGAGCTTCCTGGCCTTTTCTACCCAAACATATAATGTCCACGTTATCCTGACCAACGACTTCGATGTACTGAAAAATAGCCTGAATTATTTTAGTGTTCAATCCTCCACACAGACCTCTGTTGGAGGTTATCACGAGCATCAATATTTTCGAACCTTCTTGCTTTTTCATAAGTGGATGTTCTGATGCAAAATCCTGCGTAGAGAGATTCTGTATAAGTTCCTGAGCATGGAGAGCATAGTCCTGAGAAGCCAGTGCTTTTGTCGTTGCTTTGCGCATTTTTGTAGCAGCAATAGCTTCCATTGCTTTCGTGACTTGCTTGGTGTTTTTGATGGATTTTATGCGTCGACGAATATATTGTAGACCAACTGGCATATGACTTGTTAGAAATAATTACGTCTTTCCTTGATTTTCTTCCTCATAAAGCCTCGCATGCGCCACGTAGTTCTTTATTTTATTTCCTACTTTGTTTATATTTCTCAATCACTCTACGCATTTCTTTTTCTGTTTTCTCTTCCCATTCTCCGCTTGCAATACGTTCCAATAATTTCCTCGCATTGCGCCGCGCGTATTCGGAGAGTTCTGTTTCAAATACTTTCATATCATCAATAGTGATGTCATCAAGATACCCGTTCGTGACTGTATAGATAATCAATATCTGATGCTCTACTGCCATGGGTTGAAATTGGGCTTGCTTCATCACTTCGTTCGCTCGTCTGCCGCGTTCAAGTTGTTTTTTTGTTGTTTCGTCGAGATCCGAACCGAATTGTGCAAACGCTGCAAGTTCCCGATACTGCGCAAGTTCGAGTCGTATTTTTCCAGCGACCTTTTTCATTGGTTTGATCTGCGCGGAAGAGCCAACGCGAGACACCGACAATCCTACGTTAATTGCTGGACGTGTGCCTTGATAAAAAAGTTCGGATTCAAGGTAAATTTGACCGTCAGTGATGGAAATAACGTTTGTGGGAATATACGCGGAAACATCCCCTGCTTGCGTTTCGATAATAGGCAGCGCTGTCATCGAACCGCCGCCATGTTCTTTATTGCGACAGGCAGCGCGCTCCAAAAGTCTTGAATGCGTATAAAAAATATCGCCGGGATAAGCCTCGCGACCGGGGGGTCTGCGCAATATGAGTGAAATTTGTCGGTAGGCTACCGCGTGTTTACTGAGATCATCATACACAATAAGGACATCTTTCCCTTGATCCATAAAATATTCTCCCATCGCGCAACCAGCGTATGGAGCAAGATACTGCAATGATGCTGGCATAGATGCCGACGCATTTACAATCAGTGAATATTCCATGGCGCCGTATTTTTCCAATTCGCGCACAATCCGTACGATTTTAGCTTGCTTTTGACCGATGGCAACGTAAATGCAGAGAAGATCCTGCCCTTTTTGATTGATAATCGTATCGATCGCAATTGCTGTTTTGCCGGTCTGACGATCTCCGATAATCAATTCGCGTTGCCCACGACCGATGGGAATCATGGCATCGATAGGCTTGATGCCTGTTTGTACTGGTCGATTGACTGCTTGTCTCGTGATAACGCCCGGTGCGATTTTTTCCACTGGATAAAAAGTCGTACTCTGTACTTGGCCTTTTCCATCAAGCGCTTCTCCAAGTGGATTCACAACCCGCCCAATCACAGTATCACCTACGGGTACTTGCAGGATACGCTTCGTGCGTTCCACTCGATCACCCTCATTGATTTCATGCGCATCTCCAAGAATCATTGCTCCAACAAGATCAGTCTCAATATTGAGAACAACGCCATATATATTGCCATTTTTTGTTTTGATGACGATCATTTCTTGAGCGCCTACACCCGCGAGCCCAGAAATTTTTGCAACGCCATCTCCCACCTCTATAATTTCTCCTTCTTCCCTTACGGCTAATGTAACTTCAAAATCTTTCAGTTGTTTTTTCAGAATGTCAACAATGTGATCTTTCGTAGTGTGTTCCATATGAATACTTTTAGGAATTACGCCTTGGAAAAATTCTCACTTTTACTGACGAACTGAGACTGAAGTTGTACAATAGCATTTTTCATACTTCCGTCATAGACCGTGTTATGAATTTTGATGATTGCGCCTCCAAGAAGTTGAGGATCATGGATGATATTCATTTGCAATTGAGACTTGAGATTTTTTTCGAGTTTTTCCTGCCATGCTTGCATTTCGGATGGGACGCACATCGATGCTGTGCGCAATTCTACTTGAAAATAAAGTCCTTTCTGCGCATACAGTGCTTCGAGCGCTTTCAAAATTTTTGGCATTCGTCGCATATTTCTCTCACGGACTAAAAGCCTGATGCAATTTTTTGCGATTGCATGTATATCCGCGTCTTTTTCATTCACTGCTTCAAACAATGCTTTTGCGTATTGTTGCGCGCTGATTCGTTTCATAATTGCTTTTTTCGTTCGTTGATAGCCGCATCGATAGTCAAAGTAGTCATCTCTTTCCCGAGGGTGTGATCTATTTTCTTTGGAAGAATTTTTTCGAGTGACGCAACAACAATTGCTACAATGTCCTTCTTTGATTCATCCAAAAGCTTCTTGCGTACAGTGTGAATCTCTTGCTGGGCTTTTTCAATAATGTCTTTGACTTCGGTTTTCGCTTTATTCACAATGAACTGCCTTTCTTGATCGGCTTTTTCTTGGGTTGTCTTTAATATTGTCTGCGATTTTCGATGCACTTCTTGAAGCATCTGACTTTTCAAAGTATCAAGTTCCTGCATTTTTTCCTCGATCTCTTGCGCGTGCTGAAGGCTTTTCTTTATTTTTTTTGACCGATCATCAAGCAATTTCAGTACTGGTTTAAAAGCAAACTTGTACAGCACAAAAAGAACAATCAAAAAATTTATTACCTGTGCAATGAGTGTTCGTGCGTCAATACCAAATTTTTCTATAAGTTCCATAGAAGCGTTTCGCGACAGGTGTGAGTTTAATTTATGCAAATTTAATCACGAGTGCCACCACAAGTGCGTAAATAGCAATAGCTTCAGCGAATGCAATAGCAATGATCATTGGACCTTGAATTTTTCCAGCAGCTTCTGGGTTACGTCCGATCGCTTCTAAAGCTTTTGCTGCCATACGTCCGATCGCGAGCGCTGGCGCAATACTCCCCACTCCCATTATAAAGGCCGCTCCTACGGCTTGAAAAATCTCTTTATCCATACAAGCAATATGTTATATCTTTTTTGCGTGTCTCCAAAAATTTCCGAAAATTTTGGAAATTTTGTTTGCAAAAAAGAAAACGAATTAATAAGTATCCTGATCTTTTCTTGAGAAAAAGATCGGGAGCAGAAACTGCGTATCTGTTCCGCACAGTCTCTGCTCCAGAGCTTTTCTTACACTTTCTCATGTTCTTCGTGTTCTGCGGTTGCCATTGTTAATAAAATCAATGTAAGAGTTGCGAAAACGAGCGCTTGTATGAATCCTACGAATATTTCGAGAAAATAAAATGGAACGGGTGCGAGGAAGCTCACCAAGCCGGTCATAACGATCAGTAAGACTTCACCGGCAAAGATATTGCCAAAAAGTCGAAAGGAAAAAGAAATAATTTTTGAAACTTCCCCAAAAAGTTCCAAGAATCCGACACCCATCATAATAGGACCTCTTTTAAAAGGATTGATAAAAAATTTTCCAAGATGCTTCCCTGGCCCCAAATGTTTCATACCAAAAATATGCGTTGCTATGACCGCTACAATAGCGAGAGCGAGTGTTGTATTCAAATCACTTGTACCGGCACGCAACAAAGGTACGAATACTTCTCTCCCTTCATGGATCTCGTAAAAACCAATACTTCCGACTCCGGGGAGTAATCCAAACCAATTCAGAAGAATGATAAAAATAAAGAGACTCCCTACAAGCGGGAAAAAGAGACGTGCGTTTTTTTTACTCCCAGCGATATTTTGAATATTGGTATCTAAAAATTCACATACTGCTTCTACGACATTTTGCATTCCTTTCGGTACTGCTTGTAATCTTTTTTTGCGCAAAAGAAGTGCGCCAAATACTATGATGATAACAACGATCCACGTCGTGACAACACTATTTGGGACCCCCCACGTGCCCAGTGTCATTATAGGTTCTGCTGCGAGTGATATTTCTGCTGCCATACGTATTTATTCTTCATCATCTTCGAATTCGCTATCTTCAAAAATTTCTTTCGTATCTTCTGTTTTTTCTTTTTTTACTATCGTTTCCTGTTCTGCAAAAAATTTGAGTGTTCTCCAGACCTGCGCATATAAAATTCCGGAAGATACCAAAAAAGCAAGTATGATACCGCTGAGCAACAACCATGGGCTCGTTCCATACAAACTATCAAGATACCGTCCGAGGAGTGTAAGAGCGACAATAGGAATAGCAATGATAAAACCGATTTGACCCACAACACCAAGGTATTGAGCCCATGAAATTTTTTGCGTCATACGTATATACGTAATTTTTTGGGGCTATTTCCGAATACGCTTAAACTTTAGCGAATTTTTGTGTTTGTGTCAAACACTTGATATAATACATTTTGTCTCGTTAGTTCGACTTTTCAATTTTTCCATGTTTCCGATCGCTCAAATCTTTATCATCATCGCAGCGTGTTGTGGTGTGAACATTGCGCTTTATATTGCCCATAAAAAACGCCGAGGTGAAATTCTTATGTGTCCCATAGGACATGCGTGCGATACGGTTATTCACAGCGAATACTCACGTTTTTTTGGTATCCCTGTAGAATTTTTCGGTATTGCCTATTATCTCTTTACGTTAGTCAGTTACATTTCTCTCGTTACTTTTGTTTTGACTCCTCCTTCGTTATTTCTTTTTCTTATTGTTGCACTTACTGTTGTCGCGTTTTTATTTTCTGTTTACCTTGTATTTCTTCAGGCGTTTGTACTCAAACAATGGTGTACATGGTGCTTCGCCTCTGCTGGTCTTTCAGGAATAATTTTTCTCATTACTCTTTTGAGTGCGCAATATCCTGTCGCGCTCCTTCTTGTACAGTATCATAGTTTTATTCTTGCTATTCATATTTTTGGTGTTTCGCTTGGCCTTGGTGCTGTGATCATTACTGACGTTTTCTTCTTTCGATTTCTGAAAGACCTCAAAATTTCTGAGTTTGAATCAAGCGTCATGCGGCTGATTTCTCAAATCATTTGGTTTGCTATTGCAGTGCTTATCGTAAGCGGCCTAGGATTATTTCTTCCGGAACGCGAAGCACTCCTCGATTCTCCAAAATTTCTTGTGAAAATGCTCGTGCTCCTTGTGATTATAGTGAACGGTACTTTTTTAAATTATTTTATTGCACCGCGGCTCGTCAAAATTTCTTTTGGCGCCACGCATGATCATAAGACTGGTTCACTCCGACGCGCGCGAAAACTTGCTTTTGCCAGTGGTGCTATTTCTCTTGTCTCCTGGTTTTCGGCTTTTACTCTTGGCATGTTACATTCATCTCCGTTTTCTTTTCCGACACTGTTAGGCATATATATCCTTCTTCTCGCTGCTGCTGTCACAACGAGTCAGTTCGTTGAACGTCATCCACAAAAATTTGTACATTAATTCCTATTGCTTTCGGTTTTTGACACAGCTTTTTCTCTGTGCCACACTGGCAATATCTTTTTTATGTTTCTTGAAATATACTCTTTCGTTCATGTGTAAGTCGAGACAAGGAGTCAAAAATGGAAATAACGTTTTATGGAACACGGGGCAGCACTCCGATTGCGCGGGAAAATTCCACAATTTATGGTGGAAACACTACCTGTGTTCGGATTCACTCCACGTGTCTTCCAAAAGGACACTGGCTCGTCATAGATACCGGCAGTGGGATCGTTCCTCTCTCGTGGGATTTCACGAAAGAAAAGGCGAAAGCAGTTTCTATCCTGTTCTCCCACTATCATCATGATCATACACAGGGATTCGCTCTATCGGCATTTCCGTACGCACAGGAGATCGCTGTAGACCTCTATGGTCCGTATGAACATGGCTTTGGCCCACGGGACATTTTTTTGACCTTGATGCGACCTCCGTTCTTTCCGGTGCACTTTGGGGAAATTGGCAGCCATATTAACTGCCATAACATAGAATTTCCCAATAGTACGATTCTGCTCGTGCACCCCATCGGAGGACTGAAGGTTCTCACGCGAGAATCGTTTGAGCGGCTCCTGGAAAAAGGTAAGCAATTACCCTTTCAAGGAACGCAGAAGTTTGATGTCTCCGAATGTATGGTGATGCGCATGCATAGGAGCAATCATCCGGAACAAACGATCTCCTATCGGTTCGAGGAACGTCCAACCGGCAAGGTTTTCGTGTTCGTTACAGACCACGAAAATCAAGATGGAATCCCTCAACGATTTTTTCAGCATCTCAAAGGCGCTGATCTCCTCGTGATGGATTGTCAGTTCACCCGAGCCCGTTATGATGCCGTGACTTGTGGGTGGGGGCATGCTACGCCGGACTACGTTGTCCACGTAGCGCAAAAGGTTGGTGCCAAGTCGCTCGGAATAACGCATCATGATCCTCCATCGGATGATGATTTCATTAACAACAACATCCTTATTCCAGCACGACGCCACGCCTCATCTGTATCGGCGGCACCATTATCTATCTTCGCGTGCCGGGATTACATGAAGATCGAACTTTCATAGATAAACCCATACAGCGCAGCATGAACATATAAAAAAGAGAAAAGAAACTAGCATGAAGAGACTTGCCTTGGTTTTTACCGAGGCAATTTCATTTATAAAATTTTTGAGATCTTATTCGGTCTGATCGTGCTCCTCTGGCTTCTTAAGAAGTTGAAACTCTGTTTCGTTTTCCTTACCTTCTGTGATTTTTGTAATATCTTTATCAACTTTTTTGAGTTCCTTTGCGGCCGAATTATAGATATTGACGGTGGTACCAAGGTGTGTGCCTAATTTTTGAAAATACCCATGATACTGTACGAGGTGTCTACCGAGATCTTCTATACGCTTCAGGATTATTTTGATATTTTCTTCCATTTGTGCCGCTTTCAATCCTCGGAGCACTGTTTGCAAATAGGCGAAGAACGACGTTGGCGAAACAATAATGACGTGCTTGCGATAAGCGTACTCATGGAGATCCTGATTGAGCTGCGCCGAACCTACTGTATACGTGAGTAAGCTGTAGTAGAGTCCCTCAGCGGGAATAAACATGAACGAAAAATCCGTCGTGTTTTCTTGAGGCCGAATATATTTTGCGGTTTCGTCGATGCGTATTTTGAGGTCATTCTTCAGTTCACGTTCAAGACGATCTTTTTCTTCTGCATTTTGCACATCAAGGAGACGATTGTATTTCTCCATGGAAAACTTTGCATCGATCGGTAGCAGTTGATCGCGATAAAAAATCACCGCATCCACGATTTCTCCATTCGCGAATGCGTATTGCATTTGGTATTGTTTGGGTTGAAGGACATGACTGAGAATATTTTCTAAAAAATACTCTCCGAGGATGCCGCGATGCTTCGGGTTGCGCAGGATGTTTTCCAAACTCTGCATTTGTTTCGAAAAACCCAGAACTTGCTTATTCGTTTCATCGAGCTTTGTGAGTTTCTGTGTCACATCTTGAATAAGAAGACTGCTCTGTTTAAATTGTTCCTGCAGTGTCTTTGAAGAAAAATGCAGATTTTGGACGATTTGTCCTTGAATAGTATCAAGTTGTTTTCTCATTTCTTGGCGCTCTCTGCCGCTTGTTTCTTGGAGTTCTCTACGCAAATTATCGATGATTTCAAGCAGATTTTTTTGCGAAGACTCAAGATGTATGTTGTTCGATTGCTTTTGACGCTGCCAAAACCAAGCAACAACAACAAGAGTAAAAAACGCTCCGATGATTGTAATAAGAATGGTGATAGATGCATTCATACTTTTTTTCCAATAAACATTGCGCACGCATTTTGCACGGATGCTTGAGCGATTTCCTCGAGCGTAACGCCTTTTATATCTGCGAATCGTTCAGCGACATGTCGAACATACACAGGAAGATTGCGCTTTCCGCGATGCGGTACTGGCGCAAGATACGGAGCGTCAGTTTCAAGAGTAAAACGATCAAGCGGGGTCATTTTTACCGCTTCGATCAATGGATCGTTATTTTTGCGGAATGTGATAATGCCGGTAAAGGACAGAAAAAATCCAAGCTCGAGAAACTTTTTTCCCATCTCCGGCGTTCCGACGTAGCAGTGAATAATCCCGCGCAATTTTCCTTGATACTCCTTGAGGATTGCATAAAGATCTTCGTAGGCATCCCGACAGTGTACCATAAGCGGTTTCTGTGTTTCAAGCGCAATATCGATATGCTTTCGAAAGATTATTTCCTGAAGCTTGTGCGAATTTTTTTCGAGTCGAAAATAATCAAGCCCTGTTTCTCCAATCGCAACAACTTTCGGTTCCTTCGCAAGTTTTCGAAACGCTTGTTCGTTAAAATAATTTTTTTCAACATGCGTGGGATGTAAGCCAACCGAAGCCCATACGCCCTCGTCATACTTTTGAGCCAAATCTAGAGCTCTGTGACTCGTCGCATGTTGCGTTCCAACATTAATCATCCAAGTTTTTGCAGCAAACGCTTCGTCAATCACTTTTTCCGCATCCTGTTCAAAAGCCTGAAAATTCACATGCGTATGTACATCGAAAAAATTTGGTTGTTGCTGTCTATTCACTCTATAAAAATTTAAATCACCGACTGCGCTTCTTGCCAAAGTTCCGGCAATAACGGCGCAATGACTTCTCCGAGTGCGACAAAAATGGGTACTATTTTTGAACCCTCCAAAAATTTCGCAACCGCTTCGATGTCCATGAGACCTTGGAGATAATAAAAAGCAATACTCAAAACAATGACTCTCTGGAGCAATGCCATGAGTCCTCCAAGGAGTCTATTAAAACTTTTCAAGCCCGGGATGATTGCAATCAGGTGAAAAAGGCGATTGATAATGCGAAAAATAATTCCCACAATAAAACTAGTGAGCGACAAAAGCGCCATGAATGCTATAATTTTTCCGCCAGGACCACCGCCGAAGAGCATATCAATGCTATCGTAGTAGCGACTTCCGATGATGATCCCAAGTATTGTTCCAAGGAGCGATCCAACCTTATGAATAAACCCAACCCAGAGTCCGGAAAGAAACCCGAGGATGAGAAAGATGATTAAAAGCCAATCAAGTGGAAGCATATATTTTTTTTCTTAAGATATTTTCGGAAAGAGTATTCCCGGATTTTGAAATTCCGGCCCACGAAACGCTCTTTGAATTCGCTCTCCTGTGTTTGGTAGAAAAGGAGCAAGGCAACGTCCGATGACATGCAATGTATGACTCCAAGATAGTAAATGCTGCTTGAGGATCGTGGGATGAGTTTTTGCAAGTTTCCACGGCTTGACTTCCTCAATATGCTGATTAAGTTTTGTGCTCGCTTCAAAAAGTGATAATAGCGCCTCTTGTATCTGATCGCGCGCCATGAGCGCAGAAAATCGTTCTTCTATTGATTTGTTTGTCTCCTCTAAAATTATTTGTTTCTCTGGATGCGTCTCGATCCTCCCCTGCAGATATTTTTGAATCATCGTCCCAATGCGACTCACGAGGTTTCCTACATTATCCGCGAGATGAGCGTTATAGCGCTCCACACAACCTGCGAGAGCAATATCTCCATCTTCGCCATACGGAAACTGCGAAAGGAGCAAAAAGCGTGTACCATCAACTCCGAAACGCTCTACGAGTGTTTTCGGCGCTAAGACGTTGCCAAGGGATTTACTCATTTTTTGCCCGTCGAATGTAAAAAATCCTCCTACAAGAAACTTCTTTGGCAATGGCAGTGCCAATGCTAACAACAGTGCAGGCCAAAAAATACAATGAAATTTACTGATTTCTTTCCCAATAATCTGTACGTCCGCTGGCCAAAACTTTTGAAATCTTTCGCCTTGCTGAGCTGCTGTCGTAGAAAACCCTAAAATGGAAATATAATTTTGAAGCGCTTCCACCCATACGTAGATCGTCTGCGTTGGATCAAAAGGAAGCGGAATCCCCCAACGTACATTTTGTCTTGAAACCGAAAAATCAGGAAGGTTTTGTTTCAAAAGCGACAGAACTTCGTTTTCTCGCTTCTTCGGAACAATCTGCATGTCGCCATCACATATCATTTGTTGAATTTTCGGCAGAAATTTTTTGAGCTTGAAGAAATAATTTTTTTCTTTGATCCATTCTGCAGGACGTTTGTGATCAGGACACATGCCGCTCACAAGTTCTTTTTCGGTAAGAAACTTTTCGCATCCCTTGCAGTACCAGCCTTCGTATTCCGCCTGATAAATGAACTTTCGTTTGTACAATTCCTGCATGAAGCTCACGACACTTTCTTTGTGTCGAGTTTCAGTCGTGCGAATTAAATCATCGTATTGAATATTCAGGAGCTTCCAGCATTCTCTAAATTTTTCACTCATGATATCCGCAAACTCTTTCGGCGGCAAACCTTGTTTTTCACTCGCTTCCGCTATTTTTGCGCCGTGTTCATCCGTTCCTACAGAAAAAAAAGTTTCCTCTCCTAAGTTTCGGTGCCAACGCGCGAGCACATCAGCCACGATTGTGGAATAAGCATGTCCAATATGCGGTTTTGCGTTAATATAATAAATCGGCGTCGTAACGTAAAAAGTTTTCTTTGAGACGTTCTTTGGCATGGAATAATCCTTACAAACGCGTCATTCCTAAGATGTTGAAATATCTTGCGATTCTTCTTGTGTATCATCCTCCAGTTTACTATCTCGCTCGCGCTTTTCCTTCATAATGTCGCTCGCAAAAACCCAAACGATTGTTGCTGCTGGCACGGCAAGTATCACGCCAACGAGTCCAGCAATTTGCGCACCGATGAGCATCGCGACGATAGTGACGATCGGATTTAATCCGACTGATTTTTGGACTACCTTTGGCGCAATGAATTGATTTTCAAGTTGTTGAATCACTATATACAGAATCACTACAAGAATCGCTTTGAACGGTGATTGAGTAAATGCAAGAAATACTGCAGGTATTGCTCCGAGAAGCGGACCGACATACGGAATAAACTCTGTTACTCCGGCAACCAACGCCAAAACAATGGCATATTTCACGCCGAGAATCAGCAACCCTAAATAACTAATCGCTCCGATGATTACCGAAAGTAATAATTGCCCTTTAAGCCAATCACCAAGCTTTCTTTGCACTGTATTAATTTTCTGCGAAAAATAAGGTTGATACTTTACGGGCGCGATCGCTTGGAAAAATTTTTTTAAACCATCTTCTTCTATTGTCATGTAAAAAGTAATGACAAGCACGCCAAGCAATGATATAAATCCACCGAAAATACTTGCAATCGTACTAAAAATACCGCTTGTTAATCGATCAAGACTCTGACTTAACGACCGAATGCTTTTTTCAGCTTCATCGGATAGGCCAAATTTTTCAGTCGCTTCTCGCGCTGAAAGAAAATTTTTCACAATTTCGTCGTAGTAGCGAGGAAAATCCTGTGCGAGCGCCCGCACTTCTTCTGAAATGGGTGGAATAAGAAGAAAGACTACAAAACTTACAATTCCAAACGCAGCAAGATACAGGAGGAGTATACCGATTCCACGAGGAATTTTTCTTCTTTGCATTTTATCAACCCAAGGATCAAGTGCAGCAGCGATGACAAAAGAAACAAAAAGAATGCCGAGCACCTGGCGTATGGAATACAAAAAAATAAGACTTATCAAAATAATGACGATTTTTATCAGTGTCTTTGTTGAAATATCAATGGATTGCGCAGTCTGTTTTTTAATTTCCATAAAATAATTATACCGATTTATGTTCAAAAATGCAACAAATTTTCAAAAATTTTTTTATTCCTTTCCGGACCAATATACGCAAGATTGATTCGTTCCGGATGAAAAATGTCATTGGCGACACGGAGGATATCCTCCCTATTCAGTCGATCATATTCTTGAAATTTCTGCGATGGCGTTAAAATTTTTCCGTGAAACATTTCTTGCCGCACGACCCAAGAAGCTAAACTTTCTGAATCCTCCAGTTCGAGTATCACCTTGCCTTTAATAAAGTCCACGGCTTTGTTGAGTTCTTCTTTTGTCACTCCTTTGTCACGTATTTTTTTCACTTCTTCCAGAATAGCGGCGATCGCCTCGCGAATCCTACGCTTATCCACGCCTGCTTGAATCACGATATTTCCGACGTCTTCATACGGCGAAACAGAACCGCGAATAAAGTAACACAACCCAAGACGTTCACGAATGCCAATAAATAATCGTGAGCTCATATTGCCACCCAGAATAGTCATAAGGATTTTGAGCGCATCAAGATCATGGTGTGTATAATGATAGGCCGGCCATCCGAGCGCGATATGATATTGTTCTGTTTTTTTGTACTTTGCTTTGATCCGCAGAGAACGTTGTTGTATCTGTACCTTTTGAAATACGACACCGTCCTTTTTTGGAAATTTATTCCCACCGAAATATTTTTTTACGAGCCCAAGCGTATGCACAGGTATTTTTCCTGCGATAGTAATAATCGTATTATCTGCATGATAATGGTCCCTGCGATACGTAAGAATCTGGGGTCGAGTAATTTTGTGAATCGTCTTTTTTGGACCAGCGATAGACCATCCAAGTGGATGATCGCCATACATGATTCGTTCCAGTTGCTCTTCGACGTTTGCCATCGGATTATCGTCGTACATATTAATTTCTTCGATGATCACGCCTCGCTCACGTTCAATTTCTTTTGGTAGGAAAAGTGAATCAAATAAAATATCCGAAAGTATATCAAGTGCGAGTTCGAATTTTTGATGCTGCAACTTGATGTAATATCCGGTATAATCTTTTGATGTAAAGGCATTATACTCGGCGCCAACTCCATCGAGGGCTTTCGAAATTTCTAATGTTGACGGTCGGCGTTTAGTGCCTTTAAAAAAGAGATGCTCAAGAAAATGTGAAATGCCATTGTTACTTTGAGTCTCATACCGTGAACCAACTTTAAACATAATCAGTACAGTCACGGCATTGGTTTCATGGAGTGGCGCTGTAATAATTCGTACTCCGTTTGGGAGTGTATGTTTTTGATACATGCTCTTGAATTATTGTTGAAACAAATCAGTCAAATTTTTGAGGAGTGAATTGATCGCAATTCGTTCTTGCCGCATACTGTCACGATCACGAACTGTCACCTTGTGATCCGTTAGCGACTCGAAATCATAAGTAATACACCACGGTGTGCCAATTTCATCTTGCCTCCGGTAGCGTTTTCCGATACTTTGAGTTACATCCAATTCTGCTCGGAATTGTTTTCCGACAGTATGAAAAACCTGCGTTGCGCCTTGAATGAGTTCTGTTTTTTTGAACAAAGGCATTACTGCTACTTGTATGGGCGCAAGATGCTTTGGAAGATGTAAAACAATCTCTTGCGTTTGTTTTGATTCACCGCTTCTTCCACCTTTAACAACTTCAAGGGCGTTGAGGAATACCGCAAGAAATGCGCGATCGATACCAAATGTTGGTTCAATCACATATGGCAGAATTTTTTTTCTTGTTACTGGATCGAGAATAGAAAGTTCTTCTCCAGAAACTTGCGCATGATTTTTGAGATCAAAATCGCCTCGATTTGCACACGCCGCAATTTCATCAAATCCCCAAGGGAATTGATATTCAAGATCCCACGTGCCTTGTGAATAGTGCGCCCGTTCTTCTTTGGTTTGTTCTCTCCATTGCAGATGTTCTTTAGCTATTCCAAGATTTTTTATGTACCAATTCCTTATACTCTCTTTCCATTGTTCTAACTGCTCTGGTGCTGAATTCGGCTCTACAAAATATTCAATTTCCATGAGATGAAATTCGCGAGTTCTAAAAATAAATCGCTTCACGGTCACTTCGTTTCGAAAAGCTTTCCCTTGCTGTGCGATCCCAAAAGGTAATTTCGCTCGCATCGACTGCACAACGTTTTTAAAATTTACAAACATTCCCTGTGCAATTTCACCGCGAAGATAAATAATGTTTTCTGATTCTTTTACAACACCCTGATAGGTTTCAAATAACGTATTGAAATCTCGAATGGGCGTCCATGCACTTTCACCGCATTCAGGACAACTCACTCCCAATGTTTCCAATGCCTTTTCCAAAGATTTCTTATTCTCCCACTGGACGGCGTTTAATGGCTTTTTCTTTTTTCTGAGTATTTCTTCGATGAGTTTGTCGGGGCGTTGTCTTTTATGACATTGTTTACATTCAATAAGAGGATCAGTAAAATGTTGTGTATGTCCGGATGCTTCCCACACCTTTGGATTCATAAAAATTGCTGTGTCAAGTCCGTACATATCTTGCCGATCGTGCACAAAGGTTTTCCACCAATGTTGTTCAATATGCCGACGAAGTTCGATACCGAGCGGACCGTAGTCATACGCAGCCGAAAGCCCGCCGTATATTTCGGATGATGGAAATACAAAGCCGCGATGCTTCATAAGCGCCGCGACTTCTGCGAGAGTTAATTGAGGAAGTTCTTGCATAGTTTACGCAATGATTAGGACTCTTGATTATCATACCAGTTGAAGACGTGTTCGACAAATGGTGTAGCAACTTAAATTACGAAACCTCATCACCGGGTCCTGTCACCGATTCACCTTTTCCGTGCTCATCCCTATGAAACGGGATTGCGCGCGGGAAAGGTAAATCGGTGCCACCCCTATACTGAGTGGCTCGTAATTCAAAGTGTAGAAAGCAATATTCATCAAACGCAAAATCCTGTTGCCTATACATCAGGAAACAGGATTTTTTCTCAAAAGAACGGTGCAATGCTACTTACGCGAAGTCACTGGACCGACTCCGTGCGCAGCAAGACCAAGCGAACCGTGAATCTCATGAAAATCCTGAGTGTGACTGCCGATGCTGATCACCTTCTTGAGATTCACAAATCCCTCGTTTAGCAACCCTGTTGCTCGCTTGCGGTCTCCAACTTGCCAGGCTTCCACAGGTAGTCGCGCTGTGAAATTTTCACAGTGACTGCACACAATGATGCCATAACCGACGGTTTCGCGCACGACTTTTTTTCCCTCGACAATATCGCCGAGCAGCAGCGTGTAATCACTGCTTTCTTTCTGAAACACATGCCGGCACTTGGGACATTCCGGCGGCAGGAACTTTTCCACACGATACATGATGTTTTGTTTTGCACTCATCTTTTTCTCCTTTCACTGTGAGATAATGTACGTCTTGTTGTTTTATTTTTCGAGCAGCGGTTTCACGAGAGCAGACCATACTTCTCCATGAAAACCTGTCGGGTATCTATCAACAACGCCACCTGTACTATTGCACTTCGAGATAGCTGGAAGAAAGAACTGCGCGACGAATTCTTCAGTGCGACGACCCCAACGCCGTACACCGTCTCCTTCCAACGCCGTACAGATTTCATCTGTCGGATTTTCTTTCGATTCGACAGAATATTCCATAACAGCGACGCTTGCTATTGTAGGGTCTTCTCCTACGACAGCAATCCTGAAATTACTCGGCAGGACGAAATCGCGAAACAAATCTTCAGTATTGCGTCCCGCTCCCAACCAAAGTGGTACGTCGAGAAAAAGCGACTGGAGTTCAGACAACCTGTTCTGCGCCTGTTGATCTGTCCGCGCTCTATCACAAAGATCTCTGATATTCGTTGTCATTCCCCTCTCAAAGCAACCAAGCCACTTTGGATGTGGCGTCCGATTCACAACAAGAACTGGGAAGACAGGTGTGCGAATCTTTTCAAAAGCATTCAGTTCATAGACCAGAAGACCTGGCTCACACCAACTCTCGCGCGTGATAGCCCAAATCCATACTTGAACATTGTGTTGCGGAGAACGTGAGAACTGTGTCGTCCAACTTATGCTCATACCTCCGTTGAATGAGAGACCAGGAGCGTTATCGACGAACACAAACTCATACTTCTCCTCTAACAAAACCTCTGTGAGGTTCGTGAGAAAATTCTTGTAACTCCGTTGATGATCTCGATCCAACACCATCCCGTTCACTTCGTCTATGTCACTCACGTAGCAGGAAGCGGGAAAAATAGTCAGGTGTTCAATCATCGTCTCAAGTAACCTTGACAATCCTTTGTTACTTGCTCTCTGCTTATCCACTTTAGAAACTACGAGCCGCTGGCCAGATTGGAGTGCCTTCCGCCCACGTGCTTTTGGATTCCCCGCGAGCCACCAGAAGAGATACGGTCGATCCCGGTACGAGATCGAAGGACTACAACTGGTATCCTCGCACTGAAACTTCAAATGTTCACCATCTGGCACTGCGACCCCGCCTAGGGGAAGGCATTGCCCAAGATGAGCTCCTTGCGCATCAAGTTCTATGAAAGCAACTTTTCGCCCCACGGCAGCAAGTTGTGCTGCTGCGCTCAACCCAATACAAGTTTTTCCAGTTCCGCCAGCTCGAGACTGAATAGTTATCACCGTCAACATGTTGATCTCCTTTTTTCAATGTGCTCAATCAAAGGTCTTTCAACCTAAAACCCGTATCTCTTGAGGGGAAGATACGGGTTTGGCAATTGTGACCTTGATGAGGTTTGCCAGGAATTGGAAATGCGTCGCTATAACCTGCAAGCGCATCAAAAAATCGCCTTACAGGGCGACGCATCCAGTTTGCTTATATCTTCCCCTTTCGGGCTAGAGTTCGCACCGTGTCTTATGAGGTCGGTTGCGGGTGAGCTTCGGGCTAGATCCCTTAGCATCTCACACTCTGGATACGTAGTATTAAGTTTGATGTCAGTTTAGTTTATTTATAGACTCCTGTCAAATCACCTGGCTTTATCGATCCAGCATGTGTATATGGTTGGTAGTTAACTTGAAATCAAAAGCGCTGGACACAAAGTGTCAGCGCTGAAGTGCCTCAAGGGTCTTTACTTATTCGATTTCTTCGATACTACTACCGGGCGGAAACGCACAGGCTATATCACTCTTGGAACGTTGTTGTGTCCTCCAGCAATCGAAGAGTCTTCGACGTTTCTCAAGCTCTTCTAAATCAGCAGTAGCGATCAGAATCCGCTCATCCGTATTATTCGTAGCGGCGAGAGTCTGTAAAGACGAACAGATTCTACTCCTCCCAGCCGTTTCCCATGTAGCAGCATCACACAGTACGAAGTAGATCTGGTTTTCAAAAGCCCGAACTTGCGGAAGTATTCTGATTATTTCACTTGTGTGATGCTGGCGGCCATACCAGTATGCGGGGCAGAATACTATCTGTGCACCCTGCTGAGCGAGTTTTCGCGTGGCTTCAGGGAACGCGATGTCCCAACAGATGATCACACCGATTTTGCCAAACTCGGTTTCGATCACTCTGTTGGTACCGGGTCCAGGGGTTATTTCGCCTTTCTCCATCAGTTGCCAGAGGTGCTGTTTTTGATAAATATATAGCGTCTGACCTTTGCGGTCGACCACAACAGCTTCATTGTATATGCAATTTTGTCTTCGGGTATAAGCGCCGTAGATGCACCAAACTCGCATCTGAATTGAATGAAGCGTTATGTCACAAGCTGCTCTGCCTTTTCAACGCGTATTCTTCCGCCAACTTCAAGAATAACCTGATCTCGCCTTCCTAAGGTTCCTTTCAAAAGCAATTTCGCCAGTGCGTCATCCACATGATTTTGAATCACACGACGCAATGGACGCGCGCCGAACTTCGGATCGAATCCTTTTTCTGCGAGTTCGCGTACTGCGTCTTCTGAAGTAGAAAAGAAAATTCCCTTATTTTCTAAATCACGCGCCACACGTTTCAAAAGAAGTTTGGCAATCGCAAATATATCTTCTTCTGATAAAGGTTTAAAAACAATAACGTTATCAAAACGGTTAATAAATTCCGGTCGAAAATATTTTGGTATTTCACCTTCAATGAGCTGCTCCTTAATTTTTTCCATTGGCATTTCCTGTCTGACGCTATCATGAATCATCTGTGCGACAGCATTTGAAGTTGCAATAATAATCGTGTGTGTAAAATCGATAGTACGACCGAGCGTATCGGTCAATCGCCCATCATCCATAACTTGCAGAAAAATATTAAGAATATCGGGGTGCGCTTTTTCAATTTCATCCAGGAGAAGTACTGCAAATGGCGAATGTCGTATCGCTTCGGTGAGATATCCTCCAACACCTCCACTTTGACTTCCTGTTGGTGAACCGATCATGCGATAGATACTTAACTGATCCTGGTATTCCGACATATCGAGGCGTACCATCTTTTTTTCGTCACCGAAATAAAGCGCAGCTACGGTTTTGGCAAGTTCTGTTTTACCTACTCCCGTCGGACCCAAAAAAAGTAAATTCGCAATAGGTCTCGTGATATCACGTAATTCCTCTCGTGCTCGACGGAGAGCCGAAGCCACGGATCGTACCGCCTCTTCTTGATCTATCAGCCGTTCATGAATCTGTTCTTCCAACATCAGGAGTTTTTCACTTTCTTCTGCTGTAATTTCTTTTACCGGAATATTCGTGTGCTGCGCAATGATTTCTGCTACATCGGCTTTGGTTACAATTGTTTTGGCGCCACGTTTTTCTGCAGCATAAATTGCAGCCTGCTCTATGACATCCAATGCCTTTTCAGGCAAATACCTTTCGTGAAAATAACGCGTCGTCAGCAGAATCGTTTGTTCGAGCGCGTCATAAGAATAATATGCTTTATAGCGGTATTCAAATATACCTGCCCGCGATTGGAGGATGCGCATCGTGAGATCAAAATTCGGTTCCTCCACGACAATTTTTTTAAATCGCCGCAAGAAGCTCCCTTTATCTTGGAGAAAGCGCAAATATTCTTCTGTACGTGCCGTAGCAACGACTTTCATAAGTCCTTGTCCAATAAAATCCGTAAGAATTTGTGCACTCTCAACCGCTGCGCCCATCGCTCCACTAAATAATGTATCAATGTCCTCGATCACAAGAATGACATTACTAGCAAGTGTAATTTCCTTAATGGCCGCGAGCATTCTTTCTTCTGCAACACCCACGCCAGCAGCGCCTGCAAGAAGCGCGCCGATATTCATCGCAACTAATCTTCTATCTTTCAATTGTTCGGGAACTTCTTCTGCTGCCATACGTTCCGCAAGTCCATAAATAACTGCACTTTTTCCGGTACCGGAATTTCCAACGAATAACACACTGCCACCAACTTCTTTGAGCGCACGAAAGGTAGCTGCGAGTTCCTCCTTGCGGTTGATGAGCGGAAAAAAACTACCTGTGCGCGCCATAAGAGTCAAATCCTGACTCATACTATCCAGTACTCGTGTAGGACGTGCTGTCAGCGCCCGATTCATGGTATTTTTTGGTTTTAATAATGCTTCTCGTTGCCATCTGCGAACGTTTTCCGCTAGTTGTTTCTGCGCGTGAACCCATTCCGAAACATGATGAAGTTTTGTCAGATCCACTCCTAAATCATAGAAAATATCCTGGATTTTTTTGTCGACCTTGACCAGCGCAAATAGAAGGTCCTGAGGTTGGATTTGATCACGTTCTCCAACAAAAGCTTCTTCATACGCAACCATGAGCATTTTGTACCATTTATGACCTGGGAGCGCTTGTTGAAATTTTTTATCTGAAAATTTTTCAAGGAGTGTTTCAACGCGCTTGTGAAATTCCACCGGAGGTATGCCGAGTCGGCCAAAAATGAGTCGAAGTTTTGTTGTGGGGAGAAGCACGGCAAGTACGTGTAACGGTTCAACTGTCTGATGCCGCATGGATTCAGCATATTGAAACGCGTGTTCGAGTATTTTATAGACCTCTTCATTTACAAAAGAACTCACATTCAATTTTGTTTTTTTGTTATTCTTCAAAGTGTTATAAGTTGCTCCTTCAAAATTTTCTTGTGCAATCACTTCATCGCGTTCGGTTTTTCTCCACGGAATGGGATGCGACACCGTTTTCCCACGATAGTAAACAAATAAGAGATAAAAGAATATCGGAAGCGTAAGATAGAAGATAAGCAACAGCGGGCTTCGTCTTGTGATCAGGAACGTGAATGATTCGCCCTCTTGCACAATATTCCAAAATTCCAAAAGAAACATTAAGATTCCAAACGTCAAAAGCGTTGTCAGTATTCCAATGCGTGCATATTTTACGGTGCGTATTATTTTTTCCTCGAATATCACTAATTGATCGATGGGTCGGTCCCAATATAAAATTTTTCCTCCTAAAATTCCTACGAGACTTTCCTTTCCAACGCATTGAGAACATGTAATCGGTTTTCCTGCGGGTGTCACTAAAAACCCGTACCCAACACACGTCGGACAGGCAAAAAAATGAACATTTGTTTTTTTACTTTGAGCTTCCATCTTGCAAAGCTATAACCACCAAGAGAAAGGTGGCGTACGCACAAGAGTCAATTGATACATGATCGCCCACAGAATAAAGAATGGCATTAAGATCCACACGAGTGTCACGATACTAATAATAGCGCACCAAACGATCCAGCCTGCTGTAAGGACAACAAATTGTACAAGTCGCACAAAAAAACTAATAATGCGACTCTGCCAGTCGGTTTGACCGAACATCGGTTTATGGAGATTTTTCAGAAGAATAAGCAAGGCAAAACGATGAGCATAATGTCGCATCCAATTCACACTTATTTTGACTGCGCTCGTGATTCCTCGCGTTATCCACCAAATTGGAAAATAGAGAATATCAAAAAAAATGCCGCGTGTGATATGCACAACAATGAGTTTTGCTGCTTGCAGACTCATATATTTATTTTTTGATGTGTTTCATCTTCATAAAAAATTATACCATAAATTTCGGTTTCTGTGGGGAATAAGGCATTTTATTTTTAACTTTTGAGATTGGGTTTTGATATCTTATATTTGCTACGTTGTCACTGCCAAATTCTATACCAAGAGCTTCTTCTCCGTTATGCTTGTATCAATTTCTGTAGTGTCTCCATGAGCTCTATATAGAATCGCAGATTGTGAGTTGTAGCGAGTTGCATGGCAAGCGGTTCGTTTATTTGAAAGAGGTGGCGTATGAATGCTTGCGAATACCCGTGAGAACACGTGCTGCACGAACACTGTTCATCGATCTTTTTGTGTGCATTTTTGTTGCGCTCGTTAGTAATATGGAGCGCTTTATACCATGAAGTGTTTTGTGTTGCAGTCTTTAAGAACCAAGGCGAAAGATTTCGTTCCTTCCAAATATAGAGAATGCCGTGTCGTGCATTGCGCGTAGGTATTACACAATCAAACATATCTATTCCGCGTTTGACCGCTTCGAGAATATTTTCTGGTCTTCCTACACCCATGAGATATCGAGGTTTTTCTTGTGGTAGCATTCCTTCAACTTCTTCAATCATACGATACATGGACTCTGCCGGTTCTCCGACTGCGAGTCCACCGAGTGCAAATCCATCAAATCCAATCTCTATAAGCTCTTGAGCGCTTTTACAACGCAGTGCAGGGTATGTCGACCCTTGAACAATACCAAAAAGCGCGGATGCGTTCGATGTGTTTTTGAGAAACTCTTCTTTACATCGCTTCGCCCACCGTGTTGTTCGTTCTACCGCAAGTGCAGCAGTTGCATAATCACTTGGATATGCCACACATTCATCTAAAACCATACAGATATCCGAACCGAACACGCGTTGAATTTGTATTGATTTTTCTGGTGTTAACAGGTGTTCTGTACCATCCCAATGGGATTGAAAACGCACTCCTTCTTCCGTTATCTTGCGCCGCTTTGCTAAGCTAAACACTTGATATCCTCCTGAATCAGTCAAAATTGGTCCATCCCATCGAATCAATTGATGCAAGCTCCCTGCTTGTTGTATTACCGATAACCCCGGCCGTAACCACAGGTGATACGTATTCGCTAAGATGATTTCAGCTCCCAATGCCTGGACTTGTTCCATACGCATGGTACGCACTGCTCCCATTGTTGCGATGGACATAAAAAATGGCGTTTGTATACTACCGTGCGCTGTTTCTAATATTCCACGCCGTGCTTTATTTTTTGTCGCAATCAGTGAAAATTGCATTATCTTCCTTTTCGTAACTCAAAGTTTTATGTTGCGACTCCTACGATCTTTCGTGCGCGAAAGAAATGATAGATTGCAAGGATCACACTCATACCACCTAATATGATATACAGCCAAATACCGAAAGAATACCAGGTAAAAATGAAGGCGATATTGGTATATACATGTCCCTGCAAAGGCGTATGAGAAGTCTTTGGCGATAACCACGCAAGTATGACATGCAACCAGTGTTGTGTCATAGATACTGCTACTGCAACAAGGCCTAATGTAAGTTCACCGATAAGAAAACTTATGCCAAGCAACACCAGTGTCCCTGTGACGATATCGGTTGCCATATCCAATGCACTGCTCCAACGACTCGTCAGCCCATACTTTCGTGCCATGGTTCCGTCGAGAATATCTGAAATGACAGAGAGAATCAAAAAAATTGACGCAACCCATGGCAGTGCTGAATACCAGAGTGAGAGAGGCGTAAGAATTCCAAAAACAAACCCGAGCGCTGTCAGAACATTTGGTTTTATTTTTAATTTTTCATAAAGCACTGTAACAATGCCATGGAAACATTTATTTTTGAAAATATCTGCCTTCGTGCGAAATCGGAACAGTGCGCGATCGAGAAAAAAACTACTTTCTTTGTACACAAAAAATCCTTTTCTTGATTGCTCTGCGAATATATTTTTCATATTTATTCTTCCTTTTTACCAGTTTCTACCTCTCCTTTACCTTTACCGAAAGGATCCTTCTCAAGGTCGCTTGTGATTACCGACGCTTCTCCAGTAACTTTTTCTTTTGTAAATGCATCCTCCGCTGTGAATGTTGCTTTTTCAGTAATCACCATAATTTTACCTACATCATCTTGCGTTGGGTGAATTGAGATATCGAAAAACGCTGAGAGTGCTCCATCTGTTGTGTGAGCGGGCACACTTTCTATTTTCCAGATCACTGTGCGCTTACTTATATCAAAACGAATATCGCCATTTTTTGCCTGAGCATTTTCAGCCCATGTTGCATCAGCTGGAAGTTTCGCGGTGACTTCAACTTTTTTGATTTCATTTAATGTATTCGTGAGATACCAAAAGATTCGATATGTCGTCGTTGCATTTGCTTCAGGCGGCAACGGGCCTGTGCCAAGTTTTGTTCGATCATCAGCATAATATCGTGCTTCGGTTTCGAGTTGAGATTGCGTTTTTATTTTTGTAGTTATGTGCTTCGATGGAAATTTGAGAAGCTCTTTTGGAATATCCTCGTCTTCACTTTCGTAACGCAGTTCTACCAGATGTTCGATCGCAATATTCTTTGGTTTCTGATCTTGACCCAGTTCTTTTTTTACTGGAATCGACCAGCTGATTTCATTCTTTTCACCAGGTGCAACCAACGCTAATTTTTTATCTTGTTCACTCGTCCAACGCATAAGATTTTCTTCTTTGTGTGGTTTTCCTGTTTGCGAAATCAGACCTTCTTGATCAAGAAGTTTATGTTCGTCTTTCAGTCGCAACTCGAGTACAACATTTTTCAGCGCAATATCCGTGGTGTTTTCGTATTGCACTTTGTAATTTACGATATCTCCTAATTGCAAGGTGCTCACTTCTTTATTGTCATTCAACACAAAGGTCAATTTGACATCTGGATGAATAATCAAAAGCAAACGTTGTTTTTCGATTTGTGGTGTCCAGACGCCATCTGCTTGTCGAATACTGAGTTTTGCGGTAAAGGCAATTTCTTTTCCTGCTGTTGCATCAATACCTCCATCGATTTTTATTGTACCGCTTGAACCACTTTCAACGTTTTGCAGATACCACGTCAGTTCTTCTTTATATTCTGGCTCTGTCTTTTTGACTTTAAATTCCTGTGGTGCCGAAAGTTCTAACTTAACGTCTGGGAGTTTCAGTTGTGAGGTATTTTGATACTGAATTTTGAGAGATACATCCTGTTTTGGTAATGCACGTTGTGGTATATCTAATGCGACACTCAATATAGAAGAGTTAATACGCACGAACCAAGATTTTTCTTTTTCGAAATCTGAAGAAAAATTCACAGGTTGATACCTCCATGAAATATTGAATTCTTTTGTGGTATCTACCTCGCCGAGTATTTGACCTTCAATTTTTATTTTTACCGCTCCGCCACTTGCGAGTGTTGGTATCTCAATTTGTGTACCGCTCTCATTAAGTGCTTTTGGCTCTGTGCGCTCCAAATACCAACCATCTGGATACTGAATATTGACGAGACTCTCTTTGAGCGCATCTTTTTCAAAATTTTCCAGTGTGATCTCGAATGTCGCTTTTTCTCCAGAAGCAATTGTTTCCGGTCCTTGGAGAGAAATTTTTGTTTCCTTTTCTTTTGTGATGTTCGATGCGTATTTTTTTTGAAAAACTTTCATACCTCCATATACACTGATTCCAAAACCTCCACCTATCAAAAGTATAACTAAAGCAACCTTGAGATAATGATATCGCGACGTACGTTCCATTTTTGTCATATCCACATCTTTTCCTCCTTCATCTCTATAGATGGATGAGAGGGCTTGCTGTGTATTTATTTCTTGGATACCTTCCACGATTTTTCGTTTTTTATTTTTCCGATCCTCCGCAAATATTTTTAATGCCATACAGTACTTTTTGGACTTATTGTGTTGTAATCTTCGTTATTTTTTATTATAACAAAATTGCGCAAAATATGTTATCTATACGTAGAGTTGATGCTTATGCAATTGTTGATAGGTACTTCTATTCTTGCGATGACCTGGCACGTGATATCCTGTAAATCGATCAATAATGCGCCCAAAGAGTTCCCATTCTTGTTGAGTCGCTTTTTCTTTTTGCATTGCTTGGAAGGGGTATTGGAGTGCTTTTTCGAGAAGCATGAGTGTTGTTTTGGTGATGGCGATGGAGTGACTTACGTTGATATGTTTTTGGCAAACAATTCCACCGTGTTGGATGTCAAAAAAATGTTGTCCGCGAAATATATGCTTGTGTGCTACGCATTGGTCGAGTGCCGGCGCATATCCAAGATATGCTATCAGTTTCCATCGCCATGTGTATGCAAAACACCAAATTGTGCCGGCGGCTTTTTCTATTGTGTTTAAAAAATTGAACGCGTCTCCAAGAAGCTCGTAAATACGCACATCAGACTGTGCTTCTTGCGTAAGTGTATCTAAACTGTGTGTGAGTGATTGTGCTGTGCGGAGATGAGAAAGTATCGTGCGTAATGTTGGATATGCTTCTCGAATTTGACTGCCTGCGAGTTGATCCCAATACTTTCCTTGTGCAAGCAGGAAATTTGATTTCATGAACGGTTCACAATGACCTGCGAGTTTACTTGTAATTTTTCGAATCCCCTGCGCTCGCACAATAATTTTGCCATTTTCGCGTGTGTACAATGTATAGAGACCATCGTATTCTTTCCAAGGTACGCGTTTCAATACAAAACCCTCAGTCTTCCATGTAGCCATATCTAGGCTAGATGAATTTTGACCCACTTGCGTTTGCCAACGCGAATTTCATCTCCATCGTGCATACGTAGTTCGGGATTATTAACCTTCAAATTGTTGAGTTTTACGGCATTGTGTTGCAGCAGCCGTCGTGCTTCCGATTTGCTTGGCGCGAGTCCAGTCAACACAAGACTTTCCAAAAGATTCGCGGAAACTTTCAATGTCTTTTCCGGTATGTGCTGTGGCGTCTCGCGTTTTTGAAAGACTTTCACGAAATCTTGCTCTGCCTTTTTTGCGAATTTTTCTCCATGATACATGCGAGTGATTTCGTAAGCAAGTCGCATTTTCACGTCGCGAGGATTCACGGCATTGGTCACGAGTGTGTTTTTTATATCTTCAATCTCAGGCAAAGATACGTACGTGCAATCCACAAAAAGCTGAATCATATTTTCATCGGGCTGCGCCATAATTTTTCCGTACATATTCGCTGCTGTATCAGTGAGAAATACACCGGTCCCTGCACTTTTCGACATCATTTTTATTCCAGTCATCGGGTTTTCGAGGAGGGTTGTTGTTACGACGTACTTTTCTTTATTTTTTATTTTTTTCATCAGTGTCCGACCCGCGAGCGCGTTAAATGTTTGATCCGTGCCGCACACTTCCACATCAACATCAAGCATAACGCTATCGTAACCTTGCATGAGAGGATAAAAAAACTCATGTACGTAAATTGGTTTTTCCTCTTTGATACGTTTTTGAAACATATCACGCTCAAGCATCTGTTGCACTGTAAAATTTGACGCTAACTCTATCACATCCTCAAATGTCAATTTGGAGAGCCATGTGTGATTATAAACAATTTCTGCTGGATTGTTTTTTGTTTTGAAATCGATAATGGGTTCGAGTTGTTTTTTCCATGTTTTTACATTTTTTTTCACTTCGTCTCGGGTGAGCTGTTTACGCGTAGCCGTGCGATCGGTCGGATCACCGATACGTGCCGTAAAATCGCCAATGAGGATAAAAATTTTGTGTCCGAGTTTTCGCAGTCGTTCCAGTAACTGGTAGTTTGTTGCGTGCCCGAGGTGCAGCGCCGGTCCTGTTGCATCCGCACCTATGTACAATCGAAGTTGTTGTCCAGAACATAGTAACGTGCGTAAACCTTCTTTACTCGGGAGAATGTCGGCAATGCTGCGCGTAAGTATTTCGCTAATTTTTTTTGGATCAGTTTCGATTTTCATAGTATGGTTTCATTGTACTCAGAAATTATGTTTCGAACAAGCAAAAAGCTATTTACTTTTTTCATCTTTTCCGTTATTTTAGGTTCATTATTGTAGGGATTCTTCAATATCTATTCGGAGGTTGTTTATAATTGTTTTTCTGAATTCAATTTCTACATTTTCTACATTCTCTTTTTCTACATATTCCTTTTCAGATATGCTTCTCTCTTTTGTTGTGGAAACTTCTCCAGAGCGTATCGAAGAGCTGTTCGGGGTATTTTTTTGCAAAACTTTTTTAAAAATGCTTCTTCGACCTGCTGATTTCTGTTTCCAATTTCTCGCAACATCCAACCAACTGCCTTATGAATGAGATCGTGAGCATCAGCAAGAAGTATCTTTGCGATAGCGAGCGCATCTTCAAACTCGTTATTTTTTATAAATCCATAAGTCGCAAGCATTGCAATACGCTTTTTCCAAAGATTTCGTGCATGCGCAAAGCGATAGAGAACTTTTTTGTCACGACGGTATAAATAATCACCTAAAATATATGGCGCTGAACTATCTACAAGATCCCAATTATTGATATAAGCAGCGTTACGAATAAATATTTGATAAATCGTTTTTTGTGCTCCTAATTTCTTTTGATACCGAAGGACCAACATAAAAAGTGCGGTGAGACGATATTCGTGATAGGGACTTCGTAAAAGTCGTTCGATTTCTTTCAATCCCAAAACGGCCGCAAATTTTTTTGCAATCTTCCGTTGCTCTGGAACTGTCAGTCCCAAAAATTTATCTCCTTCGCCGTATTCGCCTTTTCCAGTTTTAAAAAACCATGCGTTTGTTTTTGCGCGGCTTTTGTTGGTGTGCTTCCGAAATTCTGCCGTGATTTTCTTGAAGGTAGTCATATGAAAAACGATGTATCGTTAAATACCACAGCGGAGATTAGTCCTTTTTCATGCTTGAAATTGCAAAGTCGCGAGGAGTGGATAATGATCTGAAATATCCACATCCGGACAACTATGCGCAATGACTTTAACATCAGGACTCACGAGCATAATATCCACAACTGCCGTGGCATATCCAGGATTATCTTTATGTCGCATATTAAAGCTTGTGGTGAGTTCATCTTTAAAAATGTTCTGCAGAAATTTTTCGATATTTCGTATTGCCTGTGTGTTGACTTTCACATTGAAGTCGCCACACAATACGAGATTTTTATGTCTCTTTATGATCTGAACAATAGAATTGCTCATACGTAAACGCGCTGGATTATCTTCACCATCTTGTCCCCAGATACCGTGTGTGTTCACGATGTGAAATTTTACATTGTCGATTTCGCAAACAATATGCTGTAGATTACGTGACACATCTTCATATTTCCCAATTTTTTCGACATAATTCGGATGATATGGAATATCGTAAAAATACGTGTGTTGTTCTTTCTGAGGTATGCGAGTCAAAACAGCATTACCCTGTTCAAGAATTCTACCCTCAACGTTCCACTTGAGTGCTGGCGAAAAATATGCGTAAGGGTAATTTCCATGTTTTTGTAACACATCAATAGATCGAAGACGTTTTGGTAATTGTATATCCTTTTCATTATAGACTTCCTGCAGCGCAAGAATATCTGGATTTACTTCATCAAGAAAATCAAAAATTTTCTCAAAAAATTTCCCTCCTTGCCAAAGATTGAGACAAAGTAATTTGATAGTGTAATGCGACATGTCAGTAAACTATCTCTTAAACGCGAACACTATTGGTATGTCGTTTACTATGCAAGAGAAACAATACATTCCTTCCGAATCTTGTATTTTGATTTCTTTCCAACTTGCGCTCAACGTCCCATGCAATAACTGTCTTTCATATGTTTCAATGACATTCTTTAATCCCTGGTTGTCTGTTTGATATTCAACTTGGACAATATTTTTTATGCTGAAACCAGCCTTTTTTCTTGCTGCATTTACTTGCCGTATCAAATCTCGTAACAGTCCCTTTGCTTTGAGTTCTGGCGTCAGTGTTGTATCAAGATGTATGAGTCTTGTTTCGAACATCTGCTTCCCCGCATCTGCATTTTCTTTGTGCTTCTGCCTTGTCGCTGAAAGCTTTTCAGAAATTTCAACTTTTTCAACATTAAGTTCTTCCGAGAGTATGTCAAGAAATTCTCTATGCAATCTTTTTGTAATCATTGCCTTCGCAAGCGGCTGGCGTAATTTTATACCTCGTTTTTCTCTTTCTGCGAGTCCAGCTTCTACTAAGTCCCGCACGCTTTCCATTTGCGCAAGTATTTTTTCATCCTCTTTTACAGGCCTATGAGATACAGGCCATACATCAAGATGAACCGAATTTTGTAAGTTGTTTACTTCTTGATACAAAGCGTCGGCAAGAAAGGGCGTCAGTGGCGCCATAAGTTTTGCAAGTTGTAACAATGTATACCGGAGTGTATTCATTGCTTCATCCTTCACAGTTCTTTGATCTGATTTGAATCGTTCCCGACTTCTGCGTAGATACCATTTTGAAAGTTCCGTAATAAAAATACCGATGGCGCGTGCTGATTCAGTGATTTGATATGTTTCGAGTCCATTGGTGACCTGTACAATTAATGTATTCAACTTTACAAGAAGCCAGCGATCCATAATATTTTTGGTTTTTGGCCATTCAGTGTCGTCTATCGAAGCATTTGTTTGTGTATGCACAGGATCTGTTTGGTCTTTTATTTCCAATTGTGAATCCTGCTCTTGTTCTTTTCTAAACATCGTATAGAATCGGACAACATTCCAAAGAATGAGCCAATATTTTTGCACCACTTTTTTAACGTCTTCAGGATCAAATCGCTTTGGTTCTCCGGGTTGTGACATCGTAAATAAATGAAAACGCAATGCATCCACACCATAGATGTTCATAATATCCCATGGATCAATAACATTCCCCTTCGATTTGGACATTTTCTTCCCATGTTTATCCAAAATATGTCCAAGTGAAATTACGTTTTTATAGACAACGCCGTTTGTAATGGCTCTCGTATGTTTTAAAAAAGTAGCGATCGCAAGAAGTGTATAAAACCAACCGCGTGTTTGATCGATAGCTTCTGCGATATAATCTGCCGGATATTGTATACCCTCTTCGATATAATTTCTTTTTTCAAATGGATAATGCCATTGCGCAAACGGCATGCCGCCGGAATCAAACCAAACGTCGATGACTTCAGACACTCTACGAGTTGTTCCACCGCATTGAACGCACGGAAACTTCACCATATCGATATACGGCCGATGATAATCCTGTGGATATCCTTTTTTTTGCAGTTCTCTACGAATTTTCTGTATGCTTGCCGGCAGATTATCGTGACCATCCAAAAATTGATGCGCCGCACACTTGGTATTTTCACACTTCCAAATAGGTAGTGGCGTTCCCCAATATCGTTCGCGAGAAATAGCCCAATCTTTGACTCCTTCGAGCCATTCTCCAAAACGACCTTCTTTTATATGCTCTGGAATCCAATGAACGGCTTCATTATTCATTTTGATTTCTTCACGTAAGGCACTCATTCGTATGAACCAAGAATTTCGCGCATAGTAAATGAGTGAGGTATCGCAACGCCAACAGAATGGATAATCGTGTTTATAAAGTTCTTGCTTATAGGAGAGGTTTTGACTCGCCAGATTTTCCAATAATATTTTTGAAGCTTCTGGGGATTTGACATACATTCCTGCGACATCTTGCACTTCATCAGTAAACCGACCGCTTTCTAATACAGTATGATGTTTCGGTAACCCTAATTGCTCTCCTAAATTGTAATCATCTTCGCCGTACATCACTGCAGTATGAACAATTCCAGTTCCTTCCTGATCCGTTACAAAATCAGCTTCAACAATTTCGTACATCCGGTGCTGTGCGTTCTTTTGATATTGTAAGAAACTCGGAATTGTAAAAAGAGGTTTATATTTTTTACCCAAGAGTTCTTTTCCCGTGTATTCTTCCTCTATCGTATACTCTCCTTCTAAAACTTGCAGACGATTTTTTGAAAGAATGAAGTGTTCCGTACCTTGCCGAACCTTGACATACTGCATATCCTTTCCCACTGCGAGCGCAACATTTCCTGGTAATGTCCACGGAGTTGTTGTCCAGGAAAGAAAAAATGTATTGTGTGAATCTTGCAGCGGAAATTTCATATACACACTGGTTTCGCTCACACTTTTGTATCCTTGCGCAAGTTCATGTGAAGAAAGTGCTGTGCCGCAGCGTGTGCAGAAAGGCACAACTTTATAACCTTGAAACAGTAACGCGTTACCTTTTTGATCTCGACTTTTCCATGCTTGCCAGAGTATCCACCAGAGACTTTCTATATATTCATTCGTGCAGGTAATATATGCGTTGTCCAAATCCAACCAAAAACCCATGCGCTTCGTGAGTTTTTCCCAATCTTCTTTGTATTCCCACACGCTTTTGCGACACAATTCGTTAAAATATTTGATACTTTCAAATGAGGTTACTTGGAGGGCTTCTATCTCTTGTTTTCTGGTAATCCCAAGTTGTTTTTCGATTTGGAGTTCCACCGGTAAACCGTGTGTATCCCAGCCACCGCGTCGTACAACCTTATACCCTTGCATAGTTTTAAAGCGTGGAATGACATCTTTAAATGCCCGTGCGAGCACATGATGCAAAGCGGGTTTGCCGTTCGCTGTTGGCGGGCCTTCGTAAAATACAAAATTTCCTCGTGGCGAAGGTTTTTCGAGTGATTTTTTGAATATCTTGTGCTTTTCCCAGAAGGCGAGTATTTCTTCTTCTTTTTTTGGAAACGAAATCGTACTCATGGATTATTATGATTTTAAAAAATTACAAATATTTTCCGACCCACGCCAAAATGATTTCTATCAGATTACTGCGAGCTTGTTCTGTTTCAAATCCATGCCCTGCTTTCGGGATGATTTTGAGCGCTTTTGGTTCATTCGCCTGATGATACAAAGGTTCTACTTCGGATAAAGGAGTGAGCGTATCTTGAGCGCCTTGCACAAACAAGATGGGAATGTAAAGCGATTGGACAATCTGTTCAAATGAATATTTTTCGGCATCCTGCCATAATATCGGACCAACCTGTAAAACTTTTTCTCCACCTTTCAGTGTCGAAATACCATCTGGGTTATAGGTCCCTTCGTTTTGAAAAAGCTTTTGGAATACCTCGAATGCATGAGTAAATGTGGCTAAGAGAATAAGCGTTTTAATTCCTTCAGCTCCCCTCGCAAGCGTTGCGAGTGCTCCTATGGAACGGCCCAAAACCCCCACGTGATCTGATCGAACGTCAGGACGCGAACGAATCGTTTCGATGACCGCTGCTAAATCTTGCGCACGTTTCGTGATGCTGGTATTCCGAAAATTGCCTTCGCTTTTTCCGCAACCAGAAAAATCGAACTGGCATACGCCAATGCCTTCTTCCAAGAGTCGATCTCGAAAAAAATCAAACAAAAAATTTTCCCCTGATTCATGACGATCGCCGCTGAAAGCATGCGCTAAAATCAAAGTCTTTGACTTTTGTTGTCCCAGAGGAAGCCACAGTTCACCCGCAAGGGCTTCGTCATATGTGTTGAGGATCGTAAGTTCCTGTGATTGCATACGTCTTCTCGATTGTATTACGTCTACTGTATACGGTCAATTTCTCTATTCTCACGAAGTGATCCGTCTCACTAAAATCCAAAAACTATTTCCAATACTAAGAACAACTATCAATACCCTATTCACCAAGTGTTGGTGGATCATCACCCCGCAACGTCAAACTATTGATCGCGACATACATTATAAATTCTCAACGTCTGTTCTGCGCATTGTTGCCAACTGAATTCCTGTGTTCGTTTTTTACCGAATTGTTGATAACGCCTTCGAAGTTTGGTATTCGTGAGAAGTTCTTGCAAACCCTGTGCTATCGCCTTTACATCATACGGATCGACGAAATAGGCTGCATCACCAAGGACTTCTCGAAACGCTGGTATATGGGATGCAAGTACAGGTGTGTCACAGGACATTGCCTCGAGGTTGCTGAGCCCGAAACCTTCCCAGAGACTCACACATACAAACACAACAGCGTTTCTCAGTAATGTATATTTTTCTTCCTGTGTTATGTAACCGACATAATGGATACGCTGCTTACATGGGGAGTTTTTCATGGCACGAAAAATTTCTTCATACTTCCATCCTAAGCTCCCTGCTATAATGAAATGCAGGGGTTCGGGATGCGAGTGTTGCATGTGCTCGAAAGCCTGAATGAGCCGCGTCATATTTTTTCGCGGTTCCAGCGTATTGACACTGAGAATGTATTTTTGATCTTTGATATGTTCGAGTAATGTTTGAATACTCTCTTGTTGTGGCTCATGCTTTTTGTCGAAGGTTTGCTGCTCACCCACAGAAATTCCAGAAAAATCTTTCGTACTTAACACTCCTTCGTATATCACGCCGATCCGCTCGGAAGGGATGTGAAAACGTTCTTCAATTTCTTTTTTTGTTGTATCGGAAACGGCGATAATATGTGTGGCTTTTTTGATACTCCGCGGAACGAGGACTTTCGTACTCAACCATTGTTGTTCTGGAAACCATTCGGGATGTGTGTAAATAGCGAGATCATGCACGGTCACTATCGATGCTCCTGTATACCATAATGGAAGGGTGTACGCAGGGCTATGAAAAACATCGAGCTTCATCTTTTTTAGAGCACTTCTCCAATGCACCTGTTCCACGAATTTTACCAACCTGTTTCCATGTGAAGGATTCCACGTCATTCTATGATAGTTTGATGTGAGGAAAGTGAGTTGAGTTGTGTCGTATCCCCTCTTAAAAAATAAAAAATAGTCGTTTTGCTGATCAATTTTCGCAAGACTTTTTAACAAAAAAAAGAGGTAGTGCGCAACTCCGGCACCTTCATATTTTTCCGGATTCCATATCTGCCTACAATCGATGCCAATACGCATATTACATTTTTTCTGGAGTTGTCACGCCCATGGTTTCAAGTACCGTACGTAACACTTGTTTTGTAGCTTGCAAGATGTACGCGCGAATTACATTCACTCCCGTATCTTCAATTACACGACATTGAGTATAAAAATTATGGAACGCTTTTGCCACACTGATGGCGTAGAGTGGAAGGAGATGGAGTTCGTAACTTTTTGAAACTTCCTGCATAATCTCCGGTAACTCACTCAATTTTTTTACAAGTTCTTTTTCTGCTTCGTGCGTCATTGTTTTTATTTCACTTCTTTTAAGGCGCGCGAAACGTTTTTTCAACTCCCGTTCAATACTTGCAATCCGCACAAAAGCATATTGAACATAATACACCGGATTCTTTTCTGATTGCTCCTTTGCAAGATTCATGTTGAAATCCAGATGCGTATCCGATGCATACATCAGAAAGAAAAACCGCGCAACATCTGTTCCTACTTCATCGATGACTTCTTCGATAGTGACAAATGTTCCTTTGCGTTTTGACATACGAACCTCTTTCCCGTCTTTAAGGAGCTTTGCCATTTGCATAATCACGATATCGAGTTTTCCAGCTGCTCCAAAAGCTTTGGCAACTGCCTGAAATCGCTTGACATACCCATGATGATCAGCGCCAAGAAAGAGAATTTTGCGATCGTATGTATCAACGATCAATCGCTTACGGAGATACAGAATGTCGGAGAGAAAATAAGTTTGTGCTCCATTCATCTTTACGATCACACGATCTTTATCATCACCGAATTTTTTTGTCGCAAACCAGAACGCTTCATCTTGTTTATACACTAATCCGTCTTTTTCGAGTTGTTGAAGGAAACTTTTGAGATTGATTTTTGTATATAAGGAACTTTCGCGAAACCAATAGTGATATTGAATCCCCATTTTTTCTTTTATCACGCGCTGGATATCGTGAATACTCATTGTGAGTACTTCGTCTCGTATTGTTTCTGCAATTTTGCGAATCGCATCTTCTTGCTCAAGTTGTGCTCGAGTGATTTTTAACTTCAGTTGTCGCGCTATATCGTGAATATATTCTCCTTGATAGAGATGCTCTGGATATTCAACGCTTATGCCTTTACTTTGGAGATATCGCCTTACTACTGACTCAGCTAAGAGATCGATTTGATTACCGATATCGTTAATGTAGTATTCTTTTTTGACTGCATATCCTTGCATTCGCAAAACGTTTGCCAGCGTATCGCCTGCAAAACCGCCGCGAGCATTTGGCAGCGTTAAGGGGCCTGTAGGATTAGCAGAAATAAATTCCACAGTGACTCGTTTGCCACGACCAATTTTACTGGAACCGAAGGTCTTTTTCGCATCAAGTATACGGCCGAGTTCTTGCATGACGATTGCAGTATTGAAATGGAAATTGAGAAATCCTGGCGGAATGAGGGCAACTCTATCACATACGTCTTGCAATGCTGTATTTTTTTGTAAGAGACGCGCGAGTTGTTCGCCAATATGCATCGGCGACATTTTCAGTACTTTACTCAATCGTAAAGCGATATTTGAAGACACATCTCCGTGTTCTTTATGTGTCGGATACGAAAGTTCAATCACCGGCAATGCAAATACCGGCCAAATTTTTTCTTTCTGTAGTTTTTCTATCGCCTCTTCGAGAAATTGTGAAAATATTTCCTTCATATCATCGGTAGTATAGCGAATTATTCTTGTTATGGAAACTCAAATGTAGTAAAGGTACGGCCATCGAATATTGTCTCGTGTGCAATGCGCAAAGCAAAAGAGAAGGAAGACTATACTTTCTCAGCACACTGTGCACTGTCAGTGCTTCGAAAGCTATAGTCTCCCTTCTCTTTTTCCAGCGCATTCGGCGACGGTCCCCTGATGTTCCTCACTGTCTTTTTTTATATCTTCATCTTGAAGCATCAAAGAAAATCGCGTATACTTTTTTTATGCCTACGCTTGCAAAAAATTCGTACGCGCTACACCGATACACGATTGTTGAAACATTTGAAGCAGGAATCTCGCTCCTGGGTCCAGAAGTCAAGGCCGCAAAACTTGGTCAAGTACAACTCAAAAGCAGTTACGTGAGTTTCCGGGACGATGAGGTTTGGCTCATTAACGCCCATATTGGAGTTTACAAACCGGCGGGACACAAATTTGCATCACGATATACTCCAACGCGTCCGCGCAAATTACTTTTGAAGACGCGCGAGATGAATCATCTTCGCGGAAGAATGACTGAGGGCAACTTGACAATTATCCCGCTAAAAATGTATACTAAAGGGGCCTTTGTGAAGTTGGAGATCGCTCTTGCTCGGTCGAAAAAGCAATATGATAAACGTGAGATTCTCAAGAAACGAACAATGCAGCGTGAGATTCAGCAAGCACTCAAAAATAGAATCGCAGGTCGTCCATAGTCGGCATAAGTCCGTAATTTATTCCGTAAAACGTTAAAACGTTCGCAGAAGATTTTGGATCTCAATCGCATATTCGAGTCTTCCATACTCTTCTGGGGATGTTTTATAATCGACAGCTCTTTATGAAGATAACACTGCAAATCGAGTATTGTCCGCTTTCTCGTAAAACGTGCGGGCGTAAAGACACGTGCAAATAACGTTGTCATGCGAATGAAGGAAGGTTTCAGCCGCGCTCTGCGTGCGTTGTCACTTCCAACACTCGCTTCCGTTGCTGCTTAAAAGCGGTAACCATCCGTCTCTCTGACTCCTGATAGGAGAAGTTCGGGTGTCATCATATCAGGATGAATGCAGGAAGTGTCTTGTACCTGTATTGACTCTTTCAAGACTCCAAGGAAGGCATCTTGCTTGATCTCAAAGTCTTCCTGAAGATGCCGATCAAGCTATATTTGTAGAAAGGGTTGTCTCGTAGAGCTGCACAGGGGTGTGATTCCCCTCATCTCCACCAACTTCATAATTTTTTTAATTTTGTACTATTCGTACTCATCGTCACCGTCGGTTCAAAAAAATAAAACCAGACAAAATATTTCCTCGTAATGAAGCAATCCAAGCAACGGAAGTTCTTGTTTTTTCTGAGACTGGTGATCGCCTGGGTGTGATTGCAACGAGTACCGCTATTTTTGAGGCTCGTAAACTCGGTTTGGATCTTGTAGCAGTTTCGCCCAAAGCAACTCCGCCAGTGTGCAAAATGATGGATTTCGGAAAGTTTATTTATCAGCAGGAGAAAAATGAGCGTAAAAGTAAGGCTCGTTCGAAAAAAGTCGAAACCAAAGGCGTCCGACTTTCACTCACTATGGGTCCGCATGATGAAGAAATACGTAGGAAACAGGCGCAAAAATTTCTGGATAATGGAGACCGCGTGCAAATCGAAATGTTTTTGCGCGGCCGCCAAAAGGCTTATATTGCACAAGCAAGAGAAAAATTGAAGCAATTTGGACAATCCTTAGATCGTGAAATTCATGAGGACGGATTCAATGCGCAAGGAGGTTCCCTTTCGTTATCGATTAGCAATAAATAATATGGCCAAACTCAAGACAGTCAAGAGTATTACCAAACGCATCAAGGTTACGAAAAATAAAAAATTTCTTGTCACTCCTGCCGGACAAAGCCATTTTCGTTCCAGGCATTCCGGGAGTTCGAAAATGCACAAACGTAAGTATAAAACTGTTGCTGCGGTTGAAAGAAAGAATATTCACAAAATGCATCCGTACGCTTTGTATTAAACTGCCTGTAAATAATCTTCAGCATGAATTTATTTTGAAAAATATATGTCACGTGTAAAACGAGGTCTCAGTCATTTGAAACGGAGGAAACGACTTCTGCGAACTGCGGAGGGCTTTCAGTTAGGACGCAGGAATACTTTGAAACTTGCCAAAACCGCTGTCCTAAAAGCAGGTGTGCATGCTTACCGTGGCCGCAAACAAAAAAAGCATGTTGCGCGTCGTACCTGGCATGTTGTGATTAATGCGGAGAGCAGAAAACACAATCTGAGTTATAGCCGCTTTATGGATGCTTTAAAGAAAAAAAATATTGCGCTCAACCGTAAAATTCTCGCAAATATTGCTGAACAACATCCCGAGATCTTTGAAAAAATTGTCACCGCAGTTCGATAGTTGAATTTTCACATTTTCCCTCAGCACTTTGAACGCGCACAAAATTATAGCTTTTAAAGGTATGCCTTTGGAAGTGTGTCTGGTACCTTCCCGGTAGCTTTCATCTCTGTAAGAGCCATGAGTATCTGTCCGATGGTAGCCTTTTGCATCATTTTTGGATCAATGTAATCAAAATAATTCAGAAGTCTTTGGTAATTTGTGCTTCTCAATGCAGCTTCAAGTGTTTCTTGAATTTTTCCTAATGGTGTTTTTATACCGCTTACTGGCAAATCGCTTCTCACCCCACGATGCAATAAATCGTCAACAAATCCTTTTTTCTCCCAATAAGCACTCTGCCACGGAGTTTTTAAAATCAACTTTACGTATTCATTCGGGAGATTTTTTCCGAATAATGATGGATTTTTCTGTAACTTTTCAATGTCACCTACAAAACGCTTTGCTTCTGCTTCGATACTCAACATTTGTTGCGCTTTTGCATGTATCTGATCTGGCTTTTGCAACCATTCTGCTGGATTTTCAATCTTTGTTTTAATATCGACACCCATCGGATCGATATGCCGTACCGATGCTGAACTTCCTTTTGGTACATAACTTGCATACACTGTATCTTCTTCTTTCCACAACGTCATATCGATATTACTACCGGTCCAATGTATTTTTGTTACCCCATGTCCGGCTTCTGTTAATGTTATACCTTTCTTCACGAGTGAATCAACTGCTTCAAATCCGATTTCGACGCCTGTATCTTTCTGAATACCCTCAGTCTGGCTGAAAAGTTTTATAAATTCATCGTCTGTACGTTCTTGATGCGCATCTATGAATTTGATTTTCTCTGGGTCAAATGTTCCCTCTGTTTTATATAAATCCAAAAAAGGGTGCTTTGTAAGTAAGGTTGTGAGTCTTAATTCTTGCGTTGGATTCATTGGTCCTCGCGTATCGATATCCAGGCCCTTTGCGATACTTTGAATATGTTCGGGATTAATTCCGGTTTCCTCTGGCTTCAGATCTTTCAATGATTCTTCGATACTTTCCTGAATACTTCGATTTTGTACACCGAAGATCTGCTCGCCAATATTTTCGGTATCGAGCGGAATAGGCTCTTCGAGTTCTTTCCCATCCACAGCCACAATATGTCCAGCTCCTAATGCTTCACCCGTGCCTTCACCGAGTATATGACGCGCATGTAAGTCCAATCCAAGTTCTATTGTCTGATCTCCATTTTTGAGCACCGCGGAACCAAACGATTCAGCACGAGCACCAACACTAAAATTCATTCTTTCTACTTCCCAACCCTGATCTTGTAGTGGCTTCAGGGCTTCTGCTGCGCTTCCAGTAAAAAGTCTCTGCTCTGCTTTTGTAACGAGTGAGTCTTCGTTAAAATCTGGAATTTTCATTTCGACCGGAGTTTTGGTCGTCTGTTTCATCATACCTTCTTGTAGCATATGCAGTGTTGTTTTTTTAACATTATCTACAAAAGCAAGAGCACCGAATTTTCCTTCTTCTGCTCCTTCTGGCGTAATGTGTGTGCTCGCCCGCTCCGCGAGAGGTTGTAAAACTTTATTGTAAAAAGTATCGTAGTTTTGAATACTTAGTTTGTTGCCTTCGATCGAGAACTCAGAAGCTTTCAAACCCTCTTGAATATCAGCTAACCCTCTACCCTCATAGGCCGCAAGAATATTTTGGGAAATGTTAAGAATGCGGCCTGCTTTGAGTGCATCGAGCGTACGAATCTGATTCAATGCATCCTCTGTTATAGGAGTCTTTCCTGCGGTGCTATACACTTCAATATCTCTGGCAATCATACCCTGTCCACCAAGACCATCAAGCGCATCTTCTAAATGTTTGGGACCCTTCCCTCCGAATTCTATCGATATGCTGATCTTCTTTGCTTCATCGACCTTCGCATCATATCCAAACGCTTTCAAAACGGCCTGCCTTTCGAAAAATTTTTCTGGGGTTAATTTTTGATTTACTGCTGGTTCTGGGCTGAATAGAGATGCGGCTTCTGCTTCTTTAACTAGTTGCTCTTCAGTTTCGCCGCCATTCTGTGTTTCTAACTCGGTTCTCATTACGCCTCCTGCAAGCGATCCCGCCGGACCTCTGCCGACTTTCTCTAGACCAGCGAAATCTTCTTCCCTTTCGGCAGGCGGTATTTGTTCTGCTCCGTCCAAATCTTGAACTTCTTTTTTTACTCCCGCTTCTGAGTACGCTTCCGCGAGACTTTTCTCTTGAGTTTGTGTATTCTCAGGACCAACCTGGGATTGCGGCGGAACAGCTTCTGATGGCGCGACTTTCCCTCCTCCAAAAAATTTTTGCAAAATTCCCGGAGCTGCTTGTGCTGTAGTGTCTTGCATTGCTATTTTTTCTGGAGTTAATGGAGCTTGAGATGCACCAGGTTTTTCTGATTGAAGTGCTGCGAGCTCCGCATCTGTCTGTTTTTTACCGAATGCCCACATGACGACTGCTGGCAATGCAGCGCCTACAGCGGCGAATCCGCCGGTGCTTGCGAGTTGAATCGCAGCAGAAACAACTTCCCGCTTCATGCCTTTTCTTCCGAGTTCGCGTTCAAGCGCCTCTGTATTTGTTTTATCGAGAACATAGATATCATCTAACACAGATTCTGCAGTTGACCGCATAAGACTCCACATTTCCATTTTGTTTCGTTCATAGGAATGGACGAAGTTTTCTACCTCCGCAACTTGTGCTTGGGATATCGGAAATTTTGGATCTCCTTTATAGAGGTCCAATAAATCTTTTGCTAAAACATAATCTGTCTCACAGACTCCATTCTTGAATGAGTCCTCTATTACATCTTCACGTACTGGCATTGTGAACGTGTAATGAGGATTGAAAAATTTTCGCTCTTTTAAATACTCCACTTTTGATTCAACGGCTTTACGAGTCTGTGTCTGCTCTACCCAACGATCAACCGCCGACCCGATGCGTTGTCCGAGTGCTCCAAGAAGAGCCATGCGACCCCACACCGCATATTTTCCAGCACCCTGCATAGCATACACAAGTCCGCCGCCAATCACACTACTTGCAACGAGGTTCCCGGCTTCTGCTCCTTTTGCTTTTGCTTCGAGCGCTTTTTTGGAAAAATAACTTCCTGTTGCAAAACCCATAACATAGTTGTTCAGAAAATCAAGCACAACTCGCACTTTTGGTTCGGAAAACCCTTGCGCGCGCTGCGAATTCCCGGCTTCGACACTCTGCAATGTGCCAAGTGCGTTTTGGATCGTGTTTTTTTCTACAGGAGAAAGGTGACCAAAATAAGCTTCCACGGCGTCTTCTAATTTTTCCGACTTCTGCAATTCACTCGTGATGAGTGCAATGATGCTTGATTTAAGCCAGTCGGGATTTTCTTTCATCATCTTCTTCATGGCTTGGTGTTTGACGGCTTCTTGTTCTCGTACACGACGTTCTTTTCCGCCTATCGAATATCCAAGCACTGCAGTGCGAATTGTACCAGTCAGTGTCGGCAAATATAAGCTTCGCAAAACGCTATCCATCGCCATACCCGCAAAATTTACCCGTCCCAGAAAGCTTGCGCCGATTGCTGCGACTGTAATCGGTAATTGCCCTTTGACATTGGTCCACACGCGCTTCCAAAGACTTGCGTCCATCGCTTTCCCTTCCACATCTTGGTGCAAGCGACCGGTTACTTTATTAATTACCTCTGAACGTAACCTTTCATTTTCGCGAAGTTCTTGTACATTTTTAAGAGCAACATCCAATGCGTCCTTCAAAGAACCGTAAACGGTGTCTTGCATATTTTCCAGAAGTTGCTTTCGCTCTTCTTCAAGATCCTGTTGCATTTTTTTATAGTCTTTTTGCGTATCAGGATCCTTTGCTTCTTTGAATGCTTTACGCGCACGTGCTACTTTGCCATCAAGTTCCTCTAGTCGCCCTTGGAATAAAGTCATATCATGTGCTACGTTCTGTCCTACGGATTGAAACAATTCTTTCGGCTGACCTTCTAATACAGTGCGGGCTTCTTGCGCTATTTCTCGTTTTACCTCCTGATCCTCTTCCTGCGCTCGTTCCTTTTCTTCAGGATAAGTTTCGGATGTTGATTGCGTAAAACGTGTTCCCTCTTCCTTTGTTTCTCTTGCTATGTCTTGATCGACTCCTCTATTCAGCTCTGTACTTTCTTCAGATATTTCCCTTTTCTCTCGCAGAATTGATTCTGCATACGCAAGAAACTCGTCAATATCTGTATCTACGAGCGGCTCAAGATTTTCCATTTCAGCTTGATGTTCAGCAACAAAATAAGCATAAAGATCCTGAATCACTGGATTCAATACTGCACTTTCCTCTTTGGTGTCCTTCAGCCAGGGATAATCTTCTCGATGAGCCTCAAACCAATCTATGCAACTTTTCTGAACACTGTATCCTTCGTGCCATATCTCCTGTTGTAATTTTCCTACCGTCTCGTTTAAAGCATTAAAATCTTGACGTTCTTTCTCTGTTAAAAGTCTTCTGGATCTTGCCCTGCCAAGTTCGACAACTTTTGGATCCGCAACTGCTTTATATGTGATGAGTTTCCCAAGTCGACCGTTCCATGCTGGATCGAAAATAGTTTCCTTTACCTCTGCATATACATCCCGAATATTTGTCTCCCATCCAGCCTTGCATTCTGCAATTTTTTTCTCAAATACCTCTTTGAGCGATGCTCTCTGCTCCAGTGTAAGTTTTCTTTGATCTGCAAAAAAGAACGTTCTAAGAAAGGTGGAAAAAATCTTTTCAAACGCCCCTTTATCTCTCTCAGATGTTGTATCGAGATTTTTAAGTTTTGCAGCATGTTCAGCGATATAAGTATCCATCCATCCGGGGACGATGTTGATTGCTTCTTGAATCTGCTCTGCTTCTTGTTCTGGTCCGTGAGGCGCTTGCATCGTTTCTTCTACGACTGGTCCCGACGATATTCTCTCTTCTTCTGGTGTTTTTTGAGCTTTTTCTTGCAGTAGCGGTGTTTCTGCTTCTTCTTTCCGGGTAGACAACAGTACTTCTACTTCATCTAAAAAAGTTTGTGCATCCTCGTCTTTGATCCTATCCAATGCTGTAAGTTCACGGTTGTGGTGCGCTAGAAAATAATCATAGGTATCGCGAAGCGCTGGATCGAGCACAGGTTCAGTCACTGACCGATGCGCAAGCCAGCGATATTTCCCCGCATTCGTTGTAAGCCATGCTAGGAATAATTTTTCCACTCTCCATTGTTCTTGATTTACTTCAGCCTCGAGTTTGTAGGTCGCGTCTTCGAATTTCATGTGTAGCAAATGTCCCTTCATATCTATTTTTCCATTAGCTCTTCTTGCGTTTAGTTCATTATATTTTTGATGCGCGCGTTCATGAGCTTGCATCAATGCTCCAAGTCGACCGTTCCATGCGGAATCGAAAATATTTTCCTTTGTTTCTGTATAAGCTGCATGTATATTCGCTTCCCAACCGGCTTTGTGTTCAGTGAGTTTCTCTTTAAATGCTTCCTGAAATTGTAACCTTTCTTCCTGTTTCAAGGTCCTTGTACCATGGATAGACGCATTCAGAAATTCAGAAAATGCTTGTGCAAATTCTGGGTCTTGCAGTTCGAGATTTTTTAATTGAGCAAAATGTTGGGCAATATACCCCTCCATCGCTACACGACCGGCTTCTATCGCTTGTTGCATTTTTTCTTCCCCGCCATTGTATTCAAAGAATGTTTTGGCTTGTTCTTTTTCCGAGAGTTGATGAAAATTTTCTGGCAACTTTCGTGCAGGTGATATTTCTTGAGTGACTGCCGGTGACTCTGGTGATTGTGAAACTTCAGTTTCCCCTGCTGGTTTAATTCTGCTCTCAAGCCATTGTCGCGCTCGATCCCTTACTGAGATGTGTTCTTCTGTTGCTTTTGCTTTCGGCAGTCGCGCACCAATATTTTCAAGAAACCTATAGAGCATCACTTGCAAACTCTCGGTTTTTCTACTACTCTCTTCGTTCCCTGTTTCTAAGGCATCCTTTCGTGCTGCCGCGAGCAGTTCCTGGAGTCTTTGATAATTCCGCCGGTATCGCTCACGAGCGTATTGCACGGAAGTCGTTGTAGGTTCCTGTGTAAGTTCACTTTCATCAAGAATCATTTGTGCTTCTTCGTATCCTGTTTCAAGTACCGCTTGCAGTCTCTCGCGTTCCATTTTTGCAGATCTACGTATTCCTCCGAGCTTTCTTGCTGATTCCGGCGTATCTTTTACTTCTTCTCGCTCGAACGCACCAGGTAACGTCGCCTTAACAAGTTTATCAGCTAGAGCTTCATATTCCCGCCTTGTATCTCTTACATACCTTCGAGCTTCTGCAGGCTTTTCCGGTATGCGTGCAGCTGCTGACTCTGTCTCCCGCGCTTCCGATGCTTCTCTTTTTTGAGCTTCTTCTTTCTGCGCTTCTATTGCTTGCACCTCTTCTGGCGTTGCCCCTGCTATATTCTCAACAAAGGGTTTCTTTTGTTTCTTCCCCTTGGACCACAATTCTTCTTCCTGATCTTGATCTCGCCACCGTGCTTTTTCTTTTCTTCCTTTTTCTTCTTTCGACTTTCCTTTACGTCCTTTTCTCGGTGCTCCGTAATCTTCGGATTTTTCCAATTCCGCTTCTTCCTGTGATTCCTGTTCCATATCCTCTAGCGAATCTAGCTCTTTGGGATTGCGAGGTTCGTTTGGTTCCATAATTTTATTTTTTTATTTCCTCAAGTATTTTTTGAATTTTTTGTTGCTCTTGATGTTGCTGTATGTTTCGAAGTAGCGCTAAATATTCCTTTCCAAGCTGCATAATAGCTTGTCTATATCGTAAAAAAGCTTGACTCATACGTATCAGCGTCTGAGCAAGTCGTGTTCTCTGCTCTTGAGAAAGTGTTCCGCCTGCCATAGCAACCTAAACTTAAGAAGAAGTTTTTTGAATATTACGCGCTTGCTGCGCACTTTGAACGAAATCTTTACGGAATTCAAGCAAAATTCGTGCGAGGAACGCATCAAAATCAGAAATTTTTTCTTGAAAAAAAGCAAACATTGCTTCACTATCTGCGAGCTTTCCATCTGTCATGCGTTGATTCATTTCCTGTATATCTTTTTTTTGTAAAACTTTGAGGGATTCCAAACCAAGGCGTTTTTCTATCGCTTCGGCAACTTTGATTGTATACGCTTCTTTGACGTCATCAGGCATACTTTCGAGATGCGCTTCGACAAGGAGGTCGTTTATAAAACTTTCTAAAAGTGGTGGAAGCATAGCCATATTTTAATTTTTACATTTTTATTATAGCAATTTTTTAAAAATTTTGCAACCTTTTTCATTCACTGTCAGTTGTCCAAAAAAAATTATTCTTAACTGTCACATTTGATCACATGTCGTTTTCTTTCTCTTTTTTTATATTCTCTAGTGAAAATAAGCGATCCAGCGTTTGAGCCGTGCTACTTCTTCCTCGATATCTGCCCCTTCGTAGATTCCACTATGCGCTCGTTGTCCTTGGTAACTCGCCCGCTTCATATCGAAATGTATATCAAGCAGCGGGCCACGCTCGGTAGTGTGAAGATACACGTGATACCGAGGATAAAAACTTCTTCCTAAGCGCATTACAAAACTATCGTTCAACGTATTCGGATCTCGAAACACGTGATACCCCGCTCGTTGCATGAGTGTTCGTACATTAACCGACAAATTTTGCGGCACTGCGATTTTCATAGTGATAGCGGGAGTAATTTTTTCAAAATTTTTCTTTACAACTGCAGTATATCATAGTACAATCGACAAAGCATGGGCATTGAAACTACATATGGGGGTCGTAGCTCAGTTGGTTAGAGCGCCTGCCTGTCACGCAGGAAGTCGAGGGTTCGAGTCCCTTCGGCCCCGCCATATTGTAAGTTCGAATTTTTCAAATAAAAAATTGCAATAAAAAGTACGGCATTGCCCTTCATGTCAGAAACAAATATGACGTCTTACTTTTTAAGAGCCATAACACCAAACTCAAGTTGATCAGGTTCTGGAGCTTTATGATCCTGCACTGGAATCTAAATAAAAAAATCTACACCGAATGGCGCATCGAGTCTCTCCTCCTCTAAAGAAATATCAGCGGTTATACCCTCCTTTGCGAGTCTTTTATCAAAATGTGTTTGGCAATATTGATTGGTACCGATATAAATGCCGGCTGTGATGAGATGATAGTCTAACACTGGCGTGTGCGGATGACTTCGTTGCATAAAAGTGTATATTTTTTTATTTCAGGGCTTTTAAGCGTTATACTTTTGATCCTCTAATGATTTTTACACTTCCTTTTTCTATTATACTCTCATATTCAATTTGCTTGAATTTTTGTATCACATTAACTATAATAATCATGTTCATGCGATTCTACATGCCATTTATTTGTAACCCTTTAAAATTCTATGCCAGAAAAAAAACAGTATCGGGTTGAGGAATTTATGAGCACAAAAGTCACAACACTTCACGAAGATGCAACGATTGCGGATGCAATTCAAAAGATGCTGCGACACAAAACCAACGGTCTTGTCATTGTAGATAAAAATAAAAAAGTCGTAGGGATCCTTTCGAGCTGGGATATCATTGAATACGTCGTTCCGGATTATTTAGAGGAAGATAAGCACCTCGCGACCTTTGAATCTGGAAAAATGTTTGAAAAGCGTGTCCGCGATATTGCGAATCATTCTATTGCAGAATGTATGACGAGTCGCGTTCACACAATAAAACCCGATCATACGTTGATTGAGGCTGCTACACTTCTCTCTGAATTTCATATCCGGCAACTGCCTGTTGTCGATCAAGACGGCATCCTAATAGGTTATATCAATCGTACCGATATCAAACGGGCTATGGGAGAGGTTTTAGGTCTCACGGAGGATTAATTGTTATTATCTCCTAACACTATCAATATGGAACCGCAATTGAATTTTTTATTTTATGCTACTCTTGGAATTTTCCTGGCGACTTACGTGATTATCATTTCTGAAAAAATACATCGTACGGTTATAGCGCTTGCTGGTGCGCTCCTCATGATCCTGCTCGGTGTGCTGACGCAAGAGCAGGCCATTGAAGGTATAGATTTTAACACACTGGGGTTGCTGATTGGTATGATGATTATTGTCACGATTGCTAAAGATTGTGGGATGTTTCAATACGTTGCGATACTTGCATCGAAAATCGGTCGAGGGAAACCAATCCCTATTTTTATTTTGCTTGGCGGTATTGTTGCACTGTTTTCTGCATTCCTTGATAATGTCACAACCGTACTGCTTCTGTTGCCCGTCACTTTTGTAGTTGCAAATAACTTGAATCTTAACCCTAAGCCTTTTATTGTTGGTACTATTCTTTTATCGAATATCGGCGGAACTGCAACCCTCATTGGTGACCCGCCAAATATTTTGATTGGAAGTGCCGCAGGACTTTCTTTTAATGACTTTCTTATCAATTTAATGCCGATCATCATAGTAATCTTTGTTGTGACTCTTTTTCTCCTCTATCTTTGGTTCCGTAAAACTCTCGTAGCAACAGCAGAGGCGCGAGTTTCGATTACACGTTTCAAACCGCGCGAGGCTATTACGAATGTCCCGCTCCTTATAAAATCTCTCATAGTCATTGGGATCGTGTTACTTGGTTTCTTTACGCACAGTATGATTCACATTGAAGCAGCAACGATCGCTTTAGCCGGCGCTGCTCTGCTTCTCCTACTCACACTTAATGACCCCGAAGAACACCTCCGCAATGTTGAGTGGACGACGATTTTCTTCTTTGTTGGCCTGTTCGTGCTTGTCGCTGGACTTGAACATATTGGTGCCATCCGCATTTTAGCTGAAAGCGTACTGAAAATGACTGGCGGTGATGTCAAAATTTTGACTATCATTATTCTCTGGGGCTCAGGTATATTTTCTGCAATAGTTGATAATATACCTTTTGTCGCAACAATGATTCCTTTGATTCAAGATATCGGCGTTCTTTCGGGTATCAGTATTCTTCCGCTCTGGTGGGCGCTTGCGCTCGGCGCTGACATTGGTGGTAATGCAACTCTCGTAGGTGCTTCAGCTAATGTTATAGTCAGTGGCATTGCAGCTCGTGAAGGTCACAAAATTGGATTCGTCGAATATCTTAAAATTGCCGTGCCTATGACGGTCGTAGCGCTGTTGTTAAGTACGGTTTACGTTTATTTGAGGTACCTTTAGAATTTTCGCGTTCAAACTTGTGCGCCAGATTTAAATGCGAAATAACTTTAGCATTCACTTTCCCGCGATGTATCTCTTTTCGTTTTACTCTCCTCGTATGCCACGAATTTTTTCATCGAATTCTTTTTTTGTCATTTCCCCTTTTGCGTAACGTTCTTTTAAAATCTCTTCGGCGTGGGTATGCGATTGACACTTGCCATTTGTGACTAAAAGTTTCACTACGAGCACTACGAGAAAAATTCCAATCAACCAAACAAATAACATCATAAAGCCGCCGCCAAAACCCCATCCAAAGGTATTGAATCCCATCATACAAAAATTTTTAAGATTTAAGTTTTTCGCAATTGTGTTTATCATAGTTTTTTCTATTATACACAGAAATTTTTTACTCCGCAAATCTAATAGATTGAGAAATCACTCACTTTATGAAATGATAGAGATTTGGCTCGAATCTTTTATTCACATCAACAACAATCACTAAACTACTGTAGAAGGATACCTCAAGGTGCCCCTATTTTTTCTCTTTTAAGCGAAAAAATAACATTCTGCGAGACACTCTCGTGACCGTTGGCTCTGGACTTTGCTATACTCATAAAAGATTAAATTCCATACAAACAAAATTATGCCTCACAAACGTCTCTTCCCTCTTTTTGTTTTAGGTCTTACGTTTATCGGTATCGTGTTTGCAAATGCGGCTTTTGGATGGAAACCAAAAAGCGATCATCCGTGGCCCATGTTCCATGGCAATTATGATCACAGCGGATATGTTGCGGTGAAAGGACCTCGCGATGGAAAACTGCTGTGGAAATTTAAAGCTGGGAGTGGAGAAAAAAATTCAGCCCCACCGAATAGTGCTGCTGTCGCTGCGGATGGAACTATTTTTGTTGGCAGTCCAGAAAAAATTCTTGCGCTCAAAAGTAATGGCAAACTCAAATGGTCTAAAAAATATACCAATGTCCAGGGACCGGCTTTATCAGCTGACGGAAAAATGCTTTATTTCGCCGGCGAGAATGCGCTCTTTGCCTTGCACGCGGATAATGGAAAAAAGCAATGGCAAATCAAAATGAAAGATAAAGCTCTCTTTGGCCCGACTATTGGTCCGGATGAAGTGATTTATCAAGGCAGTTGGGATGGCTATCTGTATGCTGTCAAACCAAACGGAAAACTCAAATGGAAATACAAAACAGATGGCGCACTTTCCTATCCCGCTAGTATTAACAAAGATAATGTTATTTTCTTTGGTGGCGGAGATGCGCACGCTGGGCCGGATAGCAATATTTACGCACTCACCTCAAAAGGAAAACTCAAATGGAAATATGATACAGAACAGACACGTGTAGGTTCACCTGCTATTAATGTGGATGGAGTGCTTTATTTTCCTGCTGCACCTGCACTCTTTGCAATGAAAGCCTCTGGTGAACTGAAATGGAAAATGGGACCAGATACAGGAGGCGGTGATGATGACTCAGATGATAATGGCGACGGTACACCTCCCGGCGGCGACGATGGAGAAGATTTACAGCGTCTCTTTGCCTCAGATGATGTTGCGGGTATCATCACTCCTGCTGTTGCCGCAGATGGAACGATCTATATTGGTAATTCCGATGGCGTTATTTCTGCGGTCAATCCGGATACGCAAACCGTCAAATGGACCTATCAGACCGGCGCTGATCCTGATGAAACCGACAAATTTGGTCTTCCGAGTTTCCCAGTCGTTGATAAAGACGGCGTTGTATACATGGGATCGCTCGATAGATATATGTATGCGATCAATAAAAAAGGTGAACTTGTATGGCGCTATAAAACCGGTGGCGGTATTAGTGAAGCTGCGCCGGCACTCGGCGCCGATGGAACTCTCTATTTTACTTCTGACGATGGCTACCTCTACGCTATCCGCGATAAAAAATAGACTCGCTGCGATGAAGTAGCTTTCGATATGTATTAAGGTTCGTGAGGGAGTTTATAGATATTTTGACGTCTTACTCATGCCGTAAAGCATCCACCGGGTTCAGCCGTGCCGCGCGAAAGGCAGGATAGAGACCCGCAATCGTTCCGATGATGGTCGTGAATCCGATCACACCGAGGGTTAACCAAAGTGGCGGGTCAATGATATTCTGTAGTGGTATATTCTGTTCCTCCAAAAATTGATTGCCGTAAATATTTCCAATCTTTACCATCCCAAACAAAATCCCCACGCCTATCATCCCACCCAAAAATCCGATGAGACTTGCTTCCATAGTGAAGAGGTTGCGAATCGTACTCCTTCGCGCTCCACAGGCGCGCATCACCCCTATTTCCCGCGTGCGTTCATACGTCGCCATCACCATGGTATTAATAATTCCGAGTGATGCGACTGCAAGAGAAATGCCACCTATAGCAGTAAGTATCACTCCGAGTACCGTAAAAATTTTCTGGAGTTCATCCAACATATCCTGTGGGGTAATTGTGCCTAGACCCAAATTTTCAAGCTTTTCAATGTCACTCGCAACGCCTACTACGGTTTGTGTACTGTCAGCGCGGACTATAAGCATCCCGTAACCGCGTTTATCGAGTTCATCCTCCGTAACGATTATCATTGGCCAAGGTTCGTATATTCCCTTTTTTTCCTGTTCCTTTCCCGCTTCTCCATCTGCTTCCCACCAGCGGCGTATCATAATGTCATGCGCCCAGTCCATGGTGATATATATTTCTGGTCCGTCGGTTCCGGGTCCGGACATAAGTACTCCAACAATTTCCGCCTCTATATCATACGTCTTTTTATTCTGTTCTTCCCACCATTCTTTATTATTTCCCTCCTGCGGCGGTTGCGCCAGATCTACGCCATAGCCGGAAAAACCTTCTTCTGTGGTAAAAATAACTTTTTTTCCAATAATATTTGCGATGTTCTTTTCCTCAAAGCCAAATTTTTTTGCGTACCACTGACCTATGATAACTTTGTTCTTTTCTCCTTGTAGAAAATTTCTTCCTGCAACCATAGTTCCGTCGGAGGCTTTGTTTGCGTGATTAGCTTGCAATTGAGCACTAAACTTTTTTTCTGTGCCTTCGAGACGCACGGATTTGAATCCCCGGACATATGTTTGTCCACTCACCGCCACCACATGTGGAATTTTTTCTATCTTTTCAATGATTGTATCGTCCAATTTTATTCCCTCCTCGCCATCACCCATAAACCCACCTCCAAAAGGCCCTTGAACTTCTACATTGCTTGGCGTGACCGTTACCTGGGTCAAAATACCCATTGCATCCAGCTGTTTCATAAATACCGAAGAAGCCGTAACAACAAGCGTCGTGAGTGTGAGCACTGCTACAGCGCCTATAACTACGGCAATGATCGTTAGAAACGAACGCAACTTACGCCGCCAGAGATTACCGAGAGCCATTCGTATGTAGTCAAAAAATTTCATCGTGCTTTTTTTATTTTACCGTCCTGTATGTATATAACGCGGTCAGCCTGATGCGCGATATTCATATCATGAGTAATAATGATAAGGGTGATATTTTTTTCCTCACGAAGTTTTTTGAGGAGCGCAATAATTTCGGTGCTGCGCTTGGAATCCAAGTTGCCCGTCGGTTCATCAGCGATGATAATTTCGGGATTATTCGCAAGAGAACGCGCGATGCTTACACGTTGCCGTTGACCGCCGGAAAGTTCACCGGGTTTATGTTTCATTCGATCACCTAAGCCCACGGCTTCAAGGCATGCCACTGCCTTTTTCTTTCTCGCACGCAACCTCACTTTAGAAAAAATTAGCGGTAACATGACATTTTCCAGCGCAGTGTAATGCGGTTGAAGATTAAAGGTCTGAAACACAAAACCGACTTTTTTGTTGCGATAATGGGAAAGCGCTCTATCCCATGCTCGTGAGATGTCTTCTTTATTGACGAAAATCTTTCCACTACTCGGAGTATCGAGTCCACCGATGATATTCGCAAGCGTGGATTTACCGGATCCCGAAGGTCCCATAATAGCGATAAACTCCCCATCTTTTATCGTAGCTGTGATACCATCAAGTGCATTGAAGTTTTCACTCCCCATGCGGTAAGTTTTGATGATGCTCTGCAGTTCGATCGGCATAAGGTGTTGGAATTTATTTTTCTGGAATAAATTTTTCTAAACAGTCTTTTGAGCAAAATTTATATTCGCGTCCGTTTTTCATTTTGGCAAATGGCGTATAACGCGGATCCAGACGCATACCGCACACTGGATCGCGTACTAGCGTTTGTGGTTCAGGTGGTGCAGTGTGCACACGACCATCTTCGATCCACAATGTCCGATCCGAAATATCCTTAATTCGCTGATCGTGTGAAACAATGATAACGCTCCGATTTTCTTCCTTCGCAATGTTATGGAAAAGCATCATGACTTCGTGTCCGGATCGCGAATCAAGGTTTCCTGTGGGTTCATCTGCAAGAATCATTCTCGGATCGTTCATGAGCGCACGAGCAATGGACACGCGCTGCTGCTGACCGCCCGAAAGCTGCGCCGGAAGCGCATGCATCCGGTTTTCCAAATGAAGTTTTATCAGAAGTTCTCTTGCTTTTTGTTTTGCTACGGCTGATGCCTGTCCTGCCAACTCTCCAACATACTGCACGTTTTCCATACCGCTCAGATTTTGCAAAAGATTAAACGACTGAAAAACAAATCCGATTTCGTGCAAACGTATTTTCGCAAGCTGTTTCCGCGATACTTTTGTAATATCTGTTCCATTGATCGTAATAGAACCGACGGTCGGGGTAAGTAAACCTCCGATCATTGAAAGGAGCGTCGTCTTTCCGGATCCGGAAGGTCCCATAATCAGGAGAATCTCACGCGCTTTTACCTCAAACGAGACATCATCCACAGCTGTGACTGCCGTTTCTCCGGAACCAAAAATCTTTTGTACTTTTTTAACAGAGAGTATTTTCATGTCTTAAAAACAATAGCAGGATCAATACCGGCAATACGCCGAATTGGAATAAAAGCCGAAAAAAGGATCATGAGTAAGGTAATGCCAAAAACCATGATGATATCGGACCAAATAATAGACGTTACGAAACTTGGTTCGATATAACCAACAATGTATGCCATCGCGAACGTTAATCCTACTCCAAACACGGAACCGACGGTTCCGGCGATACCGCTTTGCGTAAAAATAATTCTGTAGAGATGACGGTTTCTCGCACCTATTGCTTTCAATATTCCATATTCGCGACTTTTTTCGATCGTTGCTGTGTAGATCGTGAGACTCATAACAGTCATACCAACAATAAATCCGATCACGACGAGTACTTGAATAATAGGCACAAAGGCCTCCATGATCTGTTTGCGGTTGTTGTCGGCAAAAGTGGATTTAGTGAGGACATCAACTTCAGGGAGTGTTTCTTCTAAACGCTCTGTCACATTTTTTTTATCAACGTCTTGAGCAAACGATACCAACGCGTAATTTGTCAAATTCGTCATCTGCATAAATTCGCGCGCATTCTCTATTCGCATAAACGCATACTGAAATGTTATAACATTTCCGCCGCTACTGATACCGCTGATGCGAAACTTTTTGCCGATAATATCCAGTCCATCGCCGACCTTGACGCGGAGTTTTTTCGCCATGGCTCTATCAATGATAATTTCGTCCTCCTCTGGCGCTGATCCTTCAACGATTTCCAATGGGCCACCCGCGCCGGTTGCGGTATTGTATCCAATCATAATCATCATGGCCTCTACGCCATTTTTTTCCACTGGCAATCGCCTGCCAATCAGCGGATCAACTCGCGCCACACCTTCAACTTTCTTCATCTGGTCGAGAAGTGCTTCCGGAAAGAGTGATGTGGAATGGAACATGTCTGATGCGCCGTTTTGCAACACCCAAACATCCGCATCGACTTCTTCAACATACCGGCCGAGTTTTTCGTTCCATCCGCGATATAACGCGAGGATGATGAGAATAAGCATGACAGAAAAAGCCACGCCGCCGACGCTGATGAGGAAACGAAGTTTTTCGTGCAACAAATTTTTTCTCGCTAGAGAAAGCATATCAATAGTATATCACAATCTCTTACACACGCATTGACCGAAGCATGTTGCGTCATTCGAAGTGCATCAAACTCACCAATCGCGACAGCAAGCGAGTAATTGCGAGACTCGCTTTCGTACAACAGGATGTAAAGAGAACAATGCAAGAAGAATGAACACAAGCCACAAAACTACAAGTATGATGAAATCGCGTAAGCCCATGATCGACCAACGAGCTAAGCTATAACCGCCAATACTCAACGTGATAAGAATAGGAAAACGAAACACATGATATTGTGCTGGTATAGTTCGCAGAAGCAAGTAATAGAATCCGGCCACACTTTCACCGATCAGTATCGTCATCAATATTTGATCCTGTAGGAAAGCGCTGCTCAAAATTTTATCACTGACGAGCAGAATAAGCCACGTCAAAAAAATACTGCCGCAGACCGTACAAAATTTCCATGGAATAAATCTTTTTATGAGTGAGAGAAAAACGAATAATACAGATGGGATAACAATGAGCCAAAAAAAAGGATCGCTCTTCATAGAATAAGTTCGGTAATCAAAGCAGCACTCAGTAAAAGAAGCAGTGTGATGGTGACCCCTTGATACGGCAGGGTTTTATTCTTACGCCTTTGACTTACGCTCAGACTGAATTTTGGAGCCACGAGTAATAATACAACTCCGAGAATACCCCCAACGAGAAAATGACTCAGAATATACGTTCGATTCAAGATCGATCCATATTCCCCACCCCAGTGAAGATAATAGGAAAAATATCCTGGCATCAAACTCTTGATGGGTAATACGGTCGTCAAGAAAGATATGACGAGAAAGAGTGCACTTTTATATGGAAGCTTCCATTTTACGATCCTTGCGACCCATAATCCTAGCGCTGTTGCGAAGGCGCCAATGAATATCCCGATACTGAATGTGTTGATACCGAGCCACATGGCCCCCACCGCGGTCGCACCGGCAGCGAGCGTGCAGAGTGGACAATGTGCTAACACAACAATTGGAAAGATGAAGATGATCGTCAGAATTAACGATATACACCATACATACGTTCTATACGATTTCTTTTTATTCGTTGTCATTTAGTTTCAATGTGATGCGGTTCGAAATACACGCGTCCATTCCTTTACCATTCTGTATAGGTTGACCATTGATTATCTTTGGAAAGTTGATCAATCTTGAAAGCGCCTTGTTTCTTTCCTGGCATTCCTGGAGAACCCGCAGGCATATCTGGCAATGCAATACCTGCGATAGCTGATTTTTCTGTCACAAGTTTTTCGATAACTTCTGCAGGCACATGACCTTCAACAAAATAGTCACCGACTTTCAAAGTGTGGCAACTTTGTTCTTCAGGAGGAATATTATATTGATTTTTGATTGCTGCGAGATCTGAATCTTTCGTCTGATTTTTTACTTCGATCTGCATACCCTTTTTTTGCAAGTATTTGACGTAGTTTTCACAGCAGCCGCACGTGAGAGATTTATACAATACCCCTTTTACGCCCGCGAGTTTACTGGGCGTTTGTGGATTGTCAGCACCAGAGCGATCGCTGAGAAAAAATCCTGCTGCCACGAGCAATCCTATCAAGACAACAGCTGACAATCCGTATCGTTGTTTTGTATTCATAATGAATTTTATAATTATGAGATGATTTGTTTCCAAATCAACGGCAAAGCCCATAGAAAGCCGACTGTCGCGATGATCATAAATGAGAGCATCAAACCAAACACGAAGGCGATTCGTGGTGGTATGTGATTGAGTATTTCGTCCAAGGAAAATATTGTGGCTGTACTTGTGCTTCTTTCCACACGACTTCCAACTTGCGTATGAGATGCTGGAGGCGATGCGTCTTCCTGTTCGGATTCATCGAAATCAGGGTCATGGAGGTTCTGCAAATTTTCTTTGAGATTGTGTTGATTCATATGCATCTACAATTAAAATGATTAAAGTTGCGCGCTGATTTGTGCGAATCCCAAAAAGATGAGGGTGAACACGAGCGTCAGTATTACAGGGGTCAGACGCAAGAAAATGTTCTTTCCCTTCATCGTAAATGTTTTGAGCGTAAGTGAATTGGTCACTACTGAAACTGAACTTAAAGCCATCGCAAGTCCCGCAAGTTCTGGGCGTAGCATTACTCCAAGACTTACAAAAACTCCGGCTGCGATCGGAATCCCAACAACATTATAGAAGAGCGCGAAGAAAAGATTTTCTTTGATTTTTGCTATGGTTGTGCGGCTCAAGCGCAGCGCGTTCACTACATCATTCAGATCATTTTTAATAATCACAACACCGCCAGTTTCCATAGCAATATCCGTTCCGCTGCCCATCGCGATTCCGACATCAGCTTGTGCAAGCGCTGGGCTATCATTAATACCGTCACCGACCATCGCAACACGTTTCCCTTGCTTCTGAAATTTTTGTACTTCTGCTGCTTTATCCTGCGGCAGCACTTCTGCTAAAACATTCTGAATCCCCGCTTGCTTCCCGATAGCGTTCGCTGTGCGCTGATTATCACCGGTAATCATATACACTTCCAGTTTCATATCTTGTAATTTGCGTACTGCTTCTGGTGTTGTTTCCTTGAGGGTATCTGCTACGGCGATCATTCCCACGATATGTTCTTGAGTTGCTAATATCATTGCTGTTTTACCCGCTGCTTCGAGGCGTTGCAGTTGCTCTTCGAAAGGCGTGAGGTCATGCCCTTCTCGTTGTATAAGTTTTCGATTTCCGAGGTGATATTCTTTTTCATTGATGTGACCTATCACCCCGTGCCCGGGAATCGCTTGGAATTTCTTTACTTCCATAATATCCATGCCTTTTTCTTTTGCATAACCGTAAATACTTTCGGCTAAAGAATGTTCAGACGATTGCTCAAGACTGCCTGCTATTTTCAATACTTCATTTTCGGTATACTTGCCGTACGGGAGAATGTCAGTGACTTCGGGTTTGCCTTTTGTGAGTGTCCCGGTTTTATCAAATATTACGGCTTGAAGTTTTGACAGCGCTTCGAGCGGCTCACCTCCTTTAATGAGAATGCCATTTTCTGCTCCTTTTCCTGTACCTACCATGACTGCTGTCGGTGTCCCGAGTCCAAGAGCACAAGGACATGCAATCACAATGACGGATACAAAAGCTAACAAAGAAGCAAGGAAACTCGCTCCTACGAAGACGTACCACACAACAAATGTCAGCACCGCAATAACGATGACCGCGGGTACAAACCACGCTGAAATGCGATCAGCATAGGCTTGAATCGGTGCTTTTGATCCTTGCGCATCTTCAATGAGCCGAATAATCTGAGCGAGAGCGGTCTCTGCACCGACCTTGGTTGCGCGAAATTCAAAACTGCCGTTTTTATTCATAGTTGCGCCGAAGACCGTATCTCCTGCAACTTTTTCGACAGGCATACTTTCGCCGGTGAGCATGGATTCATCCACAGCGGATGCTCCACTGATCACAATCCCATCCACAGGAATTTTTTCTCCCGGACGCACTAAAACAATATCGCCTGCTACTACTTCATCTACGTTGATTTCTACAATTTCAGTACCGCGTTTCACTCGTGCGGTTTTGGCTTTCAAGCCCATAAGCTTCCTGATAGCGTCACTTGTTTTTCCTTTCGCGCGCGCTTCGAGCCATTTACCCATCAACACAAAGGTGATCAAGAAGGCACTGATTTCAAAATACAAATCCGGTATCTTACTCCCCATGGGCGCGAAGATAGAACCCGTCGTCACGACGTAGCGTACCAACTCATAGAAACTGTAAACGTAAGCGGTTGTTGTGCCAATCGCGATGAGACTATCCATGTTAAAGGTTTTCATCCGCAGACTCGACCACATGCCTCTATAGAATCCAGCGCCTAAAATGAATTGCACTGGAGTGGATAACAGCAATGAAATAAATCCCATGCGCGGCAGAAATACTTCGCGCAGCGGCAGACGGAATATGAAATCTGAGAGCATGAAATACAAGAGTGGGATACTCAAGATGAGACCGATCACAAATTTCTTTTTGTATACTTGAATTTCAGCAAGACGTTTTCTTTGTGCGAATTCATGATCTTTTGCATCTACAATTTCTGCGCGATACCCTGCTTTTGTTACAGAAGCTTTCAATCGTTCTACATTTGTTTGATTCGGATCAAATACGACTCGCGCTTTTTCTGCGCCGTAATTGACATTCGCTTCTTTGACACCCGACACCTTGTACAAGGAACGCTCAATCAACGCTGCACAGCTTGCGCAATGCATGCCAAAAATATTCAAATTGACACGTTGTACTCCTGGCGTGTTTGCTTGATGACTCGCTGTGTGTGTTTTTTCATCTGATACCATAATCATAGAATGGTGATTAAGAAGAAAGGGGTTGTGTGTCTTTCACTTTTGCCTGATAACCTAAATCAGCAATGGCTTGTATAACAGCTTGTGCGTTTAATGATTGATCGCTGTCTACACGACATTCGCCTTCCTGATACGATGTTTTGACATTTTTTATTCCGGGTAATTCTTCTAAAGTGAGGTTGATTATTTTTTCGCACGAGTTGCAATGCATACCGGTAATCATAAATGTAGTTTCCATAAAATTGTTTGTAAGAAAATTAAGCAGCTGGAAGCACAGTGAAACTGCCACGATACATACCCATGGAACAACTGAACGCTATTTCTCCCGGTTCAGTAGGGGTGAATTCAAATAGGTTGATTCCTGGTTGAAGTAATTTTTGAATACCGAGCTTGCGTGAGACTAAGACTGACGCGCATCCATAGGCATTCGTACCGTCAACTTCCCATCGAACTTTTGTTCCAGCGCGTACCGTTAAGCGACTTGGCGAATACCCTGATGCAGCCACATTCATCTTCACTACTTGCACGTCTTGTGATCCTCCTTGTGTAGTTCCTTCCGCTAACGCGGCTGCTGGCGCTGGAGTTTCGGCTGATGCAGAAGATGGCACATTTCCAAAAGACAGTGGGTATCCCATGAGATTGAGGCTATTTTGTATATTCCACACACCTAATACAATCACAAGAGCGCCAGAAAATTGAAAGAAGAGTTTTCCGGCTTTTCCTTTCAGTGAGCCTGAAGCCCAACCCAATGCTAATAATGAAGGGGCGGTACCAAGAGCAAATGCGAAAAGCGTCAGGGCGCTGCTACTGAAACTGCCTGTTGTCAAAGCATACAATTGTAATGCCTGCGTAAATCCACACGGCAGAAAGAAAGTTCCAGCACCCAAGAGAAAGGGCATGAAGGGGTGATTCTTTGATTCTGCATCCATAATGCGATGTGACAGTCCTTTAGGCATCCGAGGTAAGAAGCGCTTGAGCCACGCGGGTGCGATATGCAACATTTCCATTCCCATCACAAGCATGTAAAGAGCAGCAAGGAGAATCAGGAAACCAGTGACAACTGGCGAAGGAGTGATTGCTTGACCTACTACGCCTAAAAGTCCACCAAAAAATCCATAACCTAATACTCGGCCAGTAACAAACATGATAACTGGTCGCATACGAGCAAGACGTGTTGCTCCTTGATAACGTTGGTTAAACCGTGACACAGCCGATAACATCAGGCCTCCAGCAACGGCAATGCATGAAGAAGCCGCAGCGACGAGACCAATCACAAACACGGTTCCGAAATTCAGTTTGTCAGTAAATGATATATTTGTTTGAAACAAACCTAATCGAGATAAGAGGTAGCCTATAAAAAACACCGCAGCAAACAAACCTACGAGTCGTCCGAGTGATGGACGACCTTCTAGAATACCTTGCGGTACACTTTGTGTTCGATCTATTTTTCCTTTGCCTCGTTCATAGGCATGCACTCGGTATTTCTCGTTTCCCAGTAATGTTTGGAGTTGATCTATGGATGGCAGAGGACCGCCGTCAGATACAAGGCGCGCTCGGCCAGTTGCAGCATTTACTGTTACTTTTTGTACCCCCGGTAATTTTTTCCACTGTCGTTCGATGAGCACTTCACAGCTATGACACGTCATGCCTTCGATTCGAACATAACCTTGATTTGCAGGAATGTATTGGAGCGGATCGTTGTGTGATATATGTTCGGAACGTTTTTCACTCGCAACGTGCACTTGATTTCCATAGGTTTCTGCTGACATCGGTCGTTCTTCCAGATGGAAACCGTGTGGCACCAGCTTGATGCGCAACTTCTTTACGTCTACAGATTCGCTTGTAATGATCCGCACGAGTCGTTTGTGCAAGTTCACATCGAGTTTCTCGACTGCTATTGATGATTGAATAATTTTTTTGATTTCTTCTGCGCGTTTTTCGTTCGTCAGAGCGCTCACAAAAAATTTTGATATGTACCATTCAGGATTTTCATTCATATTTTTGCCAATTAAAAAACCTAACAACGCAAGCATATGCCCAAAAAATCTTTTGGACAATTATAAACGTATTAGGCGTCGATTTTTGGCTGAATGATACCCTGCGCAAAAAAGAATGTGAAAAAATTGTAAAGTCCAACGTCTGGATGAAAACGATCGTATTGGCGAAAATAATAGAGAAACCGTTGTATACTTCTTGATGCGAAGATTGTAAGTTTCTGTCCAAGGTAGAAACCAATCAAGACAAACATGAGTAACATCGAAGATGTGTTCATGATGCCAACAAACGTATTGGTCCAATTATTCAGGTGCTCAAAAATAGACATGATGCACGTTTTGGATACGAATATATCGCAGCTTGACATAGTCGTATGATGAGTCGTTGTCATATCTTCTGACATTGCGTTGGCTAGCGCTGTTCGACATACGAACATTCCTAAAAAACTCACTAACACAACTATCGTGAGTAATATTTCGCTGAAATATTTGCCAAAAGTATGATGTGGCATCATTATATTTGCTTTCATCTTTTTCTACTATACCAAAGAGAAATACTTCTTGCAATTATTCTCTTTCCGTATCGCATCTTTTTTGCCTCGTAAACTTTCTGAGCAACCTAAATATCTTTATTCAAGTTCTACACTTGGATCTGCGACACATAAATTATCTTTACATTTTGGAACCGCGCCCCAGAGACAATCTATCACTATTCCCTCGGGTTCTTTGTAATATTTTTTATTTATTACACTGCACCCTCCGGGCATTAACACACAATCAGAATCTTGTTTGCAATAATACATTGGATCATATTCACTAGACGTTGTTTTTTTTGTTTGATATTCAAGAAAAATAAAAATTCCCAGTAGTAGCAGAATGAATATAATAATTGGCGCACTGAAGTATAAGACGCGTGAAAGAATTTTATCATTTCTACTCTTTGTTTTATTTTTTTTCATACACAAATTTTAATAAATGATCCTGCCTGCGAACGCAGGAAATTTTCAATTTAAAACTGATAATCCTTTACTATTTTTTTTAGATAATTATGAACCCTCTTTTGGCTAGGTTTATCTTTCAGAAAAATGATCTTCTGAACAGGAATTTCAGTCATGGAAACCAATTGACCTAAAAATAAGCGATCATTAAAATCTCCTCCAAATTTCTTGTTTGCCAACTGAATCACTTGTTTCAGATTTACATGTTTTTCTTTCAATAAGAAATACCAATCGATGTAATCTTTGTATGATAAACGTTTTCCAATAGCAAACGCTTTCATCGCCGCAATTTCTAATGTGCTCGCCATTGGTATATTTTTGTATTTTACTAATTGCTGCACTATCGGGTACTCATATTGAAAAAAGGTTATTTTTACTTCATTAATGAAAACGTTTAACTGTTCTGGAGATCGGTAGGTAACATGAAAAGATGAGTCTGTAAAAATTTGTTTCACTCTTGAGAGTAAATTCTTTGGTAATGATTCTCTCGTAAAAAAATCAAAGTCGACCGATAGGCGATGGCCAATCTGCAGAGCCAAAGCTGTCCCGCCGACCAAGTAAAAATTTTTGAATCTACGAAATTTCGGAAATAAATCTGACGCTTTTTTAGTGAGTGCGCTATCGTACATAACGGAATTTTTTTATGTCAAAAACCACTCGGGCCAAATTTTTGGATTCGGGGTGTAATTCTGAAGCTAAACGTTTCTCGAGTGTCTTCCTAATCGTTTTTTTTCCATAGGTATCTATGATCCATCGCCAATGAGCGAGTGTCCCTTCATTTATGGTATTGAGGATAATATCATCTTTATCGCTTGTCACATCAAGGTCCTTCCATCTGAACGACCAAAGTAATGGCTTAAACATTTTTGGTAGCTGCCCTTTGTATCTTTTGCTCATAAAATATTATACCATTTCTTTTATCTCCTAACAGTATGGCAAAGTTTCATCTGGCAGGGGAGGAAGGAATTGAACCTTCGTCACCGGTTTTGGAGACCGGCATTCTACCGCTGAAATACTCCCCCATCGCAGTCATGTATAGACTCTATTGCTGAAAAATGAATATTCCTGCGCCAAAACTCGGAGAAAACTCAAATTTTACTTTGTCTCCTTATGAACCGTGTGCTCCTGACAATGCTTGCAGTGTTTTTTGAATTGCAATCTTCCTGCGGCTTGGAGTTTACGTTTATTTTTTATGCTCGTATAATTTTTTCTTTTGCACTCGCTACATTCGAAATAAATAAGATTATCTTGTGACATAAAAATCATCAGAAATAATAATTTGAACTGATACCACCTTTTTACCTTACTTTATCAAAAATTCTTGCGTTTGAATAGACCGACTATCGAAAATCTATTTTTTGAATTGGAATGAAGTATCAACTCATCCAGCTGCTGCATAGAGAGTTTCTAAAAGAGAGCTCGCCGCAAAGCTGCCTTGGCAAGAATAGTAGTGCTGTCGAAAAGTGGTACATGGATATCGCTTTGGTGAATTGCCAATGGAAGTTCGGTACAGCCAAGAATAATAGCTTCTGCACCCTGTTTACGGAGATCCTCGACAATAATTTTGAGATTTTTTTCATCCTCTTCGCCTTGCACACCTGACATAACATGTACAATCACTTCATCGAGCATTTTCTGTTGTGCTTCGGTAACTAATAAAGTTCGTATACCCAACTTTTCCAGTGCCTTCTGATAAATACCGACATGTTTCGTTGTGTGTGAGGTTAAGAGTCCAACAATGGTGTATCTTGTTTCTTGTACTAACCGAGTTGTTTCATCAATGATGCTGATAATGGGGATACGCACCGCTTGCTGCATGTCGTTATAAAAGTAATGTACGGTATTACACGCAATAATAATAAAATCGCTGCCGGATTGTTCCAATTTTTTGACACCGGCAATAAGTTGTTTTTTGACAAGCTTTGGATCGACAATCCCAGTCTCATCAAAACCAAAGAGTGTAATATTATAAAGAAACATCGGTGGAAAATCAGTATCCTGTTCAGCATGGTAATCTCTTTGAGCAATTTCAATCAGCCGATAGTAAAGGTTAGCGCTGGCTAAGGGGCCCATACCACCGAGAATGCCGATCATTTTTTTTGTGGATTGTGTGATCATGTCGAATACAAATAGTTTGCTGAGGTTGAGAAAAGAAAAGTAAAAAAGACAGATGGGAGGCAAGATGCGTGACTTACCTCCCATTTAAGAGCAACACTACAGATAGTGCCATTTTCCATCTAGATCATAGAGTATGACCTGGAGTTGGAAATCCGGGAGAGCTTTTTTGACAATCCTTAGTAGTTTCTCCTGCTGATCCTGATAAAATTCCGGCAGGATGTTAATGCCGGATTGAAAACCAAATTGTTGCTTCACTAAGCTCAGACCGGCATCGAGCAAGACACAACTTGGTTTTCCCTTGCCGTTCGTCAGAGCAGCACCGGAACAGTACCACACAGTTCCTTGGAGTTCGGCTCGTCTTTTCTTGCTCGGGATATTTTTGAGTTGCTCAAGAATTTGCAACCCCTGGGACTCGACCTCCGATTCTCTGATCGTATAATGAGGCCTACAATCACCGAGTGAAATGACTGGCATGTCAACCTCATATACTGAGACATTGCTAATGTCATGAACATCGTCGATGAATAACATTGTTTTGTCCCCATTATGGGCAAGTTCTTTGGCAATTTCCCATCCAACTTTCGCCCATTGTGTTGGACCTTTTGCGCAATAATAATGACCGGCTTCTAAAATTCTCCGCATTAAATTTTCTCCTATGATGATGCGAATTGGCAAAGAACAAGGAACGTTTTTTGATTGTTGGATTTTCCATACGAAAATCCTCATCTCCGTCGCTCAAAATAGGAAGTTATATTTCTACGATGGAGATGTTTTTATACTTATCTAGTATAAGGTATGTTTTTCGTTTGTCAATGAATCCCTATCTAGGCAAACCTGCCAGCTTTCCGAATTTCAAACCTCGCTTGATAACATTCACTTCGGTCTGTTGAATGTCCAAAGCTTTTTTCAAATACTCAATAGCTTTTTTGGTATCGAGGGTATCTTGGCAAGTATAGACGTCAATACTCACAAATCGCCTGGCAGCAAAAGTGTGAATACTGATGTGGCTTTCGGCAATTATCACAAACCCTGATACACCACCAGGATCTTTTTTGTCATTACTCTCGCAAGGAATCACATAAGGTGTGATGATTTTACGCATACCAAGGATTCCTGGAAGATCATCTAAAATTTTAAAAACCAGACGAACATCATTAAGTTTATGCTCACTGGCTTGGTATCCATCAAGCGTGAGATGGACACCAAAATGCTTAAATGATTTTTTTGAAGTGGTAGTAGTCATGTATTTGAAATAAAAATTAAATAATGTATGAGACAATAAAAGTATTGTAACAAATTTCGTCCAGAAAACAACAATGCCTCACATCTATATCCCGGACATGAGGCATTGAAAAATACAAAACACCAAAGATCCTTTACCGCAACGCACAGTGCGGTTTTTTTCATATTACATCTCCTCAAGTACTTCGATACCGAGGAGGTTGAGACCGTTGCGGAGAATCATCTGGCAGGCCTGAATCAGTCGAAGCCGAGTCGTGCGGGCTGGCTCGTTAGCTTTCAACACAGGCAATTGATGGTAGAGCATGTTGGCGGTGTGAGCCAACCCGATAAGGAAATTGGCTAAGAACGAAGGATCAAGATTTTCCGCGGAGCGCACTATCGCAGCGGGGTATTCGAGCATCCTCATGAGAAGCTGCCATTCACATTCTTCGGTGATATTCAGATCTTTCAAAGAACTTGTTTCGCTAGCGTTGCCGGCCTTACGTCGTATACTCGCCATTCGAGCATAGGCATACTGAACGTAAGGTCCCGTTTTTCCTTCAAAGGATAAGGATTCCTTCGGGTTAAAATGGATTGGCGACGTCCGACACACGAGCAGAATGTAAAACTTGAGTGCCGCTAAAGCAATAATTTTGCTCCTCCGGATCACTTCAGCATCGTCAAAAGTACCTTGTTCATACCTTTCGTGGATCGCCTGCTCTGCCAAAGTAGTCAGCTGTTGAATAAGTTCATCCGCATCCACTACGGTACCTTCACGTGATTTCATTTTCCCCTCTGGCAGGTACACCATGCCATAGGAAAGGTGAAACATGTTCTCTGCCTGCACAAAACCCAGGAGTTTACAGACCGCAAACACCTGCTGCATATACAGATCCTGTTCAGATCCTATGCAGTAAATTGAATGCGTCAATTTGTGTTCTCGAAATTTCACATCTGCAAGATTGATATCTTGGGTGATATACAATCCCGTTCCATCTGCACGCAGCAAGGCCTTATCCGTTGGAAATTTCTTGGAATCCACTCGAGTGAGCGGTGCCATAATTGCTCCGTTGTCTGCCTTATAGAACACACCACGTGCTAAACCTTCCAGAATCATTTCCTTACCACCAGTGTAGATTTGACTTTCATAATAGTGTTGATCGAAGTCTACATCTAGGTTACGATAAGTTTCCTCAAACCCAGTAAACACCCAACAGTTCATCTTTTCCCACAAAGTCCGCACTTCCGAATTACCTGCCTCCCATTGCCTCAGCATGTTCTGCGCTTCACTGAGTAGTTGCGACTCCTTCATGAATTGTTTTTCGATTTCGTCCTTCGTTTTGTCATCAACTACATCATAGTTGATACCTTTATCTTTGAACCACTGTTGTTGTTCCTCTCGATATTTTATCTCGAAAAGAACATAGTACCTCCCTACCAACTTATCGCCTTTGATACTTGCAGAAGGGGTCTCCTCATTCCCCCATCGCTGATATGCGAGCATCGACTTCATGATGTGGATACCGCGGTCGTTAATGATATCGCTTTTGACAACCGTGGCACCGAGTTCTCTGATGAGAGCAGCAACACTCCAACCTATCAGAGCATTTCGAACGTGACCAAGATGAAGTGGCTTATTGGTATTCGGACTGACGTATTCCATCATGACCCGATCACCTTGGCGCATATCAGATGCACCAAAAACTTTCTTTTGATCGAGAATCTCACCTAACAATGATTGCGCGAACGCATTTCTAGCAAACTTGAAGTTTACATATCCGCCGTCCGTCCGAACAGACTCCAAGTATTCGACTGCACTCATCGGAAAATTCTCTGCAATCTGTTGAGCGATCTTTTCTGGAGCCTGTTTCAGTATTTTTGCAAGCGGAAAACATACAAAAGCAATGTCTCCCATTTTTGAATTCGGCGGTCTACTAAAGGAGAGATTTTCCTGACTCAATTGTGAAGGGTTAAGAGCAGCAGCTGTGCACACTCCTTTCTGTAGTTGTTCGAGAATGTTTTTGAAAAACGCCACCTGCTCTGTTTCTGAAGAGTATTTTATACTATCAAGCATAGCGCCCTGCCTTTCTGTTTATAGTAAGCAATCTATTGACAAAGAGCCTATTTCGAAGCTCTATATTATCATTTCCATTATGCCATGTCAAAAAAGTCTTAAAATGGAAGACGCGAAGTTCTATAGGACTTCGCGTCGAAATTGAAGGCCGCTGTGTTATTTCTGACTACCACGTGACATCAGGTCATATTAAATTTCATCACGCAGCAGTGGCAGTGTCATGCAGCGCGGTCCCCCACGGGCCTTACCCAACTCTGTACCAATAATAGCGTACACAACTTTTCCAGCTTCTGGTTTGACTCTCTTGGCATCAGCGAGACTCTGAATCGAATGGATACGATAACCCTGTGCACTCAACGCCTCGAGTGTCCGCCTGTTTCGGATGTATTTCACGATTTGTCCAGGTCGTATAGCAAGAGCATTCGTTGCGTCCGCCCATTGTTCTTGATCTGCAATGAGACTATCCCCATCGCCACCACCGCACAACACTGACTGTAATTGTGTCCCATATTTCCCAATGACATTCGGTAAATCATTATCAGTCAATCCGGGTTCTTCTGATTGATGGTATACCTGAAGCCTCAGCGGCTCCAGTCCTAATCGCTGCGAACCAAAAATAACAGGCGCATACACTAGGCACTCATTGTGACTGATAACGGTAAAGACGGTATCCAGGTGCATATGTTCACGCCTATCGGTGAGTGGCACAACAATAACTGTCTTTATTCCACTTTTCATCAGCATGTATGCTGATTTTTTCATAGTTGCTTCACTGCTGCGATGACCGTACCCGAGGATAACAATATCTTTACTCACCACACAGATATCTCCGCCTTCCAATAGAGCACCTGCCTCCTGGTCGTTTTTTTCAACCTTCACTCCTTGAAAGATCGGGTGATGATTGACAATATGCTTAAATAGCAGTGCCTCACGAAATCTGACTTGAAATTTTGGTGAGCAGCATAGGATTCTGTCACCAACTACAGCACCAATGTCCCGCTGAAACATGAGATTAGGGAGTGGAGGCAACATGCCAGTTTCGCCAATGAGAATGCCACTCAGTACCTGAGGATTGTTTCTTATGAGTACAGAAATGCTGCGTCTCTCAATCTGGAGACTCTCCAGACAAGCTGCTTTTAAATTATCATCGCACAAGCTCTCCGAAAGCATGCGCTTGAAGTTCAATACCTCGACACCGTTTTGAACAAGAATGGTTTGAAAGATCTTCATTTGTTCTTCGGCTTCGGGAACAGAAAGTATATCTTCAATAAGATATCGCTCTCGCTCGCTGGGAGGTACCTGTTCGTGTTCTAGACCTGGTATATGCATCAGGACACGGCGAAGTTCGCCGGTTTCTGACGAGACTCGAATAGCCTTGAATCTGCTATCAACTCTCGTATTTTTTTCACGAACATCTGTTTCCATCAACACTCTCCTTTTTCAAGAAGTGTGGCGTAAGCCACGATTAATAACAAAGTACAAAACCTTATGCAACGTATTGGTAGTATAAGACAGATCGATGACTTTTGACAAGCGATCGTCGGTTTTCCACTTCCTGTAACGAAAAATGAAAATTTCGTGACAGAATCGCTAAATAAATTTTGAGGTTTATATGGAATATAAGCCGAAAAATTTTGAAGCGATTCTGGCCGAAATGCTACGGTTGCAACAGAAATGGTATTCGGCGACAGACCCCTAATACATTCAATGCGATGTGAGAGCTTTGAGCCAGCAGTCGGATTCGAACCGACGACCTACGGTTTACAAAACCGTTGCTCTAACCAACTGAGCTATGCTGGCCCAAGTTCACTCATCATACCAGAAATACATTGACGGGCGCAACTTGTTTACACTATGCTTAAAAACATAAAAATACACCAGGAAACTATGCGAAAAATCTTCATTCTCGTTCTTGTGCTTTTTCTTGTGACTGCGGTGGTAGTGATCCTTTTTCGTGCCGATGACACAAAATTTCCAACTGATCGAATACTTGTTGTCACAAGTTTCTATCCTTTAGCTGAGTTTGCGAAGGAAGTTGGAGGAGCACAGGTTGAAGTTATCAATCTCACGCGCGCAGGAGTGGAACCGCACGATTATGAACCAACGCCACGAGATATTGCTACTGCCTATTCAGCAGATATTTTTATTTTGAATGGCAGTGGATTCGACCCATGGGCTGAAAAGATACAAATAGATCTCACTATAAAGGGGGTGTTTGTTCTGAAGATGAGTGAAAATTTTTCGCTTTTGCCTGCTGAGTTTGAAGACGAACAAACCGATGAAGAAGATTCAGAATCTTCTGATGTTCCCCAAGATGAAAACAGTCAAAAGTTCGATCCACATATTTGGCTTGATCCGATTTTCGCTCAACAAGAAGTTGTGATCATTCGCGATGCTTTTAAAAAAATTGACCCTGGTAAGAGTCAAATGTATGAAACGAATGCTGAGCAGTATGTGAAAAAACTTTCTGAATTAGATACTCAGTACGCACAGGGACTTGCAACATGCTCGATTCGAGATATTATTACTTCCCACGCAGCATTCAATTACTTAGCGAAGCGATACAATATCAAAGTGATACCTATTGCGGGTATCACTCCTGATGCAGAACCCTCTCCAAAAAAGATTGCAGAAATTTCTGAATTGGTAAAAGCGAAACACATTCAGTACATTTTTTTTGAAACGCTCGTCAGTCCGAAATTAGCAGAAACGATTGCACTCGAAGTCGGTGCACAAACACTTGTCTTCAATCCCATCGAAGGTCTCACTGAGGCAGAACTCGCTGCAGGTAAAAATTATCTTTCTGTAATGAAAGAAAATCTTAAACATTTACGTCAAGCACTTGTTTGTCAGTGATACTCCCATATCGATACTTATACACTCTTATGCAAGTCGTCATATCCGGCAGCGCAAGTCTGCAGGAAGAAATACAAAAATACATTCGGTATTGGAACTCGCAAAAAGACCACACAGTTTTGGATTATCCAAAAGTCATACCTCGCGAGAGTTTTGAAGCGTCATATGTGCTCGCGCATAAAAATTTCATGAACAACATCACGGTGACAGATATTCTCTTCATTGCCAATGCAAAGAAAAAAGGAGTTAACAGCTATATCGGAGCCGAAACCTTCGCGGAACTGGCTTTTGGTGTGACCCAGAAAATCCTTTACGGGAAAAAGTTGCGCATTATTCTCGCTCATTATCCTTCTCGTAGCGTGGCGTGTTATGACGAAATCGTGTTGTGGCTGAAACTCGGATGGATTGATGGAGTGCTGAAGGGAAAATAAAAGAGAGGTCTTCGCAAGGAAGACCTCAATGGTCAAAAAAAGTATAACATAGATAGGGACGTGCTAAAGAAGCACACCACCCCGAATGCAAGGAACCCTATAATTAGGACCAGATGCGCAATCGTCATCAGAATGGCGTCAATAATCGTGATCACTGTTTCTGGGAGTATTTCTCCCAGAATCGTGCAAAGAGCCATCAGTGCAAAAAGTGCCCCAATAGGTATTAGCGCGAATTCCATTTTTTTTCTCCTTTCAAATAGCCTTTTTGATTTTGTACTTCTATTATGCTACGAAAATTATATTTTGTAAAGTATTCTCATCGAAATTTATAATTATATTTACTTTTTAGCTGAAATAAAAATAAATCATGTAGAAAAAATTATTTGACAAAATAAAAAATCTGTGCCAAAATTGTAGCATGTCAGCTATTCAACACATCCTCAAAAACTTCGGCCTCTCCGAAAATGAAATCGAGATTTATCTTGCCGCGCTTTCGCTTGAACGGCCAAGCGCTGCGGATATCGCCAGAAAGCTCGATAAACAGCGCACGGCGGTGTATTTTCATATGAAAAATTTGCTTGATAAAGGACTTCTGCGTAAAACCCAAAAAGGCAAACTCATTCGATTTCTTCCCTTGCCTCCTTCGGAACTTGCCGCCACCTTTGAACGCTGGATCACGGATTTTAAGAGCTTTGTTCCGCAGCTTGAGAAAATCAGAACCATTGACGAAGAGACCCCGCTCATTTCTGTCACCGAATCTCACAAAGGGTATTATCAAATTTATGACGAACTTTCGTCATTGCCACAGAAATCGGTGTTTCGCGTTATCGAGGGAAAAACGGCAATGACGCAGGAGCTACACCTTCTTACGGATCAAGAAGTAGGTACGTTCTTCCGAAGGGTTGTTGAGCGTGGGATCGAAACGCGTGCGATATTTACGGAGGAATCCCTTAAAATTTTTCAAAGCGAAACCAGCAAGGAAAATTATGAGCTTCTGAGTCAAAAGCGCATCTGGCATCTGCGCACCCTGCCGGAAGAAATGCTTCCTCTGCGACAGGTAGCATTTGTGTATGGAACGAAGGTTGCCGTGTTATTTCCCGAACCATCGCTCGTTATTACGATTCAACACCGCGGCATGGCAGAGGTGTTTCGTGTTATTTTTGAAGCTTTGTTTCAGTTTGCGCAGCCGAACCGATTGTAAAAATAACAAGACCTTTCTAAAAATTTTTCCTAGAAATAGTTTGCAAAATAAAAGACAATCTCGTTAGATTTCTATTGAAAAAATTTTTTGCTTCGAGGAAAAGCCCGAAATGAGCTGCACCGATGAAGGCGCGACATTAAAATGCGTTGCGAGTGCTCGTGCGATGGCGTGATTTGCTCGACCATCTACTGGCGGTTCTTGCACAGCTACATGGAAGTGAGTGTCGTCGATTTGTTCTATCTGTTCTGCCCGCGCGTTTGGTTTGACTTTAACGAAAATTTTCATATTCATGGAATCAATTAGGAAAGGAGGTGATTTTGATGACAGAAACCCGTGAACTTTCTGTTGAAGAAGTCAGGCGACTTCCAAAAGAAGCACAACTGGTTTATTTCAATGGAAGGTTGGCCTATCACAGGGGTCAAATTCGCAAATTCAGTGCCTGGGATAAAGCGCGTACTCAAGTGCCTAATCTACGGGCTTCTCACGAATCTTTCCATTCCATAACACAACTTGATCCGAAGTAATCAATAACGCAGGCTCCTGAATCCTTGGAAGCAACGCATCTGCTTTTGCATGCGCAAGAGCAATGGTTAACTTCTGCGGATCATTAAAACGTATCGCCTTCTCATCTATATTTGAACTCATCACACCAAACTCATAACCCATGCTTTCCAGCACGTGACGCCGACCTTTGGATTGCGAACCTAAAATAATTTTCATAATTATTAGTGCGTTTATTCTACCAAGTTAGAACCTACTTTCAAAACAAATGATGTCGCACGCGCGGAGCGTGTGGTAGCTTGAAACTAAATCGTACGCTCGGACAATCGCCCCGCCACCGCCTCGCTTCACTCGGCAACCCAAAAAAGAAAAATGTTCCTTGCTTTCTTGATTTGGCGGGGGTGGATTTTTTCTAAAAATAGAAAGGACATTTTTCTTTTTGGGGTTCTGCCCGTAAAGATATTCGGGCAGTGTGGCGGGACGGGAATATGGACGAGGCAAAGCAAAACTATTTTTGCGGGAGGAAAAGGATTTGCTTTGCCTCGGCTCTTGTTTGAAAATGGCGGGGATTTAGAATCCGCCGCGCAGGAGGGTGCGGGAGGAATGCGCGGCGGATTCTTTTCGGATTTTAGGCGGTATGTTTATAAAAAGCGGAATTGGTGTTATCTTCTAAATATCAGTATGAATCAATCTGCAAGCTATAAAATAAAATGCAAAAATGAAGACTTCCAAGTAACGGAAGTTTCTTTAATGCCTTCTCTTGCATCCAAAAAACCTCATCGGTTTACATATTTTTGGCTTCAAAAATCTGGGCTTACAACTTTTGATGTTTTGGATTGTATTAAATTATTTTTTAAACTTAAATTTGATGATGTTGCTAATCAAGGATTAAAAGACGAAGATGCAATTACAGAACAACTTATTTCTGTAAAAAAGATTTTGAGCAAAAAAGACATCACGGCTTTTAATAGGAAGCATGGAGCAAGAAATAAATATTCTCGAATCAAGCATGTTATCGGTTATGGAGGAGAACCAGTAAAAGAACGGATGCTCCACGGAAATTCATTTCGAATCATGGTGAGAAATCTGGAAAGCAGGGTTGCAAATAATCTTTTAACTTATCTTTCCGCTCACAGACACCATTATTTTATCAATTATTATGATAATCAAAGACTTGGAATGCCGGGCGGACCCTATAATACCCATTTAATTGGCGAGGCAATAGTTAAAAAAGATTGGAAGGGAGCCTATGATCATATAAAAGTTACCAACAACATTCCTCCCGATCTTTTTACAAAATTGGAAAATACTACTGATTATAAAGAAATTTTCAAAATAATCAACCCCAAAAAGGTTTCTTTCTTTGTTTCCTCATATAATAGTTTTCTATGGAATAACCAAACTTCTTTATTAATTGAGAAGAATACTAAAAGCAAAAAGCACCAGTTTGAAAATGTTGGATATCTATATTTACCAACAACGCACTCATTTCAATGTCCTCACATTTGTGAGGCAGGCGGGTATGAATTTGTGAAGGAGAAATTTACAGTCAAACGAAAAGTTAATAGCAGAAATGTTGTGGTTGCGACTACAATATATACTCACGATTTGGAAAATGACGAACTACACAGGAACAAGAAAAAAACTAACTATTTCATTTTTTCTGCCGACCGGCAGTTATGCTACTATGATAATCAAACAAATTTTTTTGAAAATTAGTAAATTATGAGCAAAAATATTGAAATAGAAATACGCGGTCCGCTAACGAAAGAAAAATTCAATGATTTAGTATGCTTGTTTGAAGCAAAGGCAAAAAAGACGGCAGAAAAAGACAGGGTTTTGATTGATTATTCTACTTTTTTAGAAGGTGGGGTTGAAAATAGGCATAAAGATATACGGCTACGAGTAACTAATGGTATTCCCGAAATTATCGTTAAAGTTGGTGAGTGGGGAGGCGTTGAACAGCGAAAAGAGCTTTCTGTTTTTACTAAACAGGGTGAGTTTGATACTCTCGTTGATATTTTTGGCGTACTCGGATTTCACAAAGGAATGTTGTGTGTAAGAAAAAGTAAAGTTTACGACTATAAGGATATTGAATTTGCGTTAGTAGAAGTACCGGGACACAGTTATTATTATGAAGCAGAAAAAATGGCACACGAAAGAGAAGATGCTGAAAAAATGATTAAAGAAATTAAAAATGTTTGTAAAGACCTTAATCTTGAAATTTTTGATAAGAAACAATTTTTTGAGTATATAGATAAATTAAACAAGGAATCTAATGAGGTTTTTGATTACAAAAATCACACTCCAAATTATTTTAAAAACAGATTCAATCTGTAAGACAAAAAGAAAAACGAGCGGCAGGGTTTAATCTATCGCTCGTTGGTGGTTGTTTTCATCCATGATGACCTCTCACAAAGACTTTCCCTCGAATAATCTTATGTGCGGGTCTGTTGTGGATGACGGCGTGTCGAGCAAACTCTTGACCGCAAGAAGGGCACTTAAGATCGCCTTTAGTGTAATCCGACATTATCATGTCGGCGTAACACTTTATGAGCGTTCCTGCACCCTCCTTTTTGTAACGGTAGAGCAGAGTCATGCACTTAGCACAGTGCACTGCGATTGTGTATATTTTTCCCATATAACCTCCTAGTATGACGCCTTAATAGCGTCGAATTTTGGAGGACATACTCCAACGCAAGCATTGCACGAAATGCAGTTATCATCGATAACTGCCAGCGGTCTTTCGTCTACACGACGAACCATTGAAAGAGCATCAAAAGCACAGGACTGTATGCAAATTCCGCAGCCCGTGCACTTCTCTTTGATCACAACTGGACGAGGCGACGAAAACTGATGATCTCCTGTCTTGTGTAGTGTAAGTCCGACGATATCCTCGACTGAAGCATACTTTGGGTTCTCTACGAGAAACCTCTGCAAGCCAGCCGTAACTCGTCTGAAAACTGTAGGTCCTTTCAGCGCAGGCGCGGTGTAAAGCTGAACTGCGCTCGCACCTGCCATGAGCATCTGAATTGCATCGTCGGCAGTGAAGATTCCACCGCAACCGACGACTGGGATGCTAAGTGTCTCTGAAAGCTGATGCACGCACCATAGAGCGATAGGAAAAATTGCTTTTCCCGTTACTCCACCGCCCCCGCCCTTGATTCCAAGTTTCGGTTTAGCGGTTTTGGTGTCAATCAACATTCCGGGGCCTATGCTGTTTGTGCAAACGATGGCATTAGCCCCCAGCTCTTCGGCTTGTTGTGCCATTGGAACTAGCAGGTTCGAGTACGACAGCTTGATCCAGATCGGTGTTGTCGTAACGCCACGCACCTTTTTCATCAGTTGTTCCAGATGAAGCGCGTCGACATTCAGGTTCCCGTGCAGTGCTCCGGAATGCGAGCAGGAGATGTTGATCTCGTAAGCGTCAACACCTATCTCGTCAAAGGCCCGAATCAGATAGCAACAGCTATCCAAATCGCGCCCAGAAAGCGAGATAATGACGGGACAACCAGTCTCCTTGACTTGGCGTACGCCGTGATCTTGCCAATCCGTCCACGGCTTTTCGTTTCCCCACTCGCAGTTGAGCATGCTATCTTGGCCGAAAACTGCGTAGCGCGGGACGGTAATCCTTGAACGTTCCGACGGAACGTGTTGCTTGAGCGATCGGGTGACCATACCAGAACAGCCATACGGTCGAGCTCTTAGAAAGAACTCGGGCGTTTCGGTAATGTACCCTGAAGCCAACAACAAGGGCGTCTGTAGTTTCAGTGTGCCGACTTGTGCCTTGAGAGACATAGCTACCCTCCTTTCGTTGTTAGATGTGGCGTTAAGATTGCGAGCACCTCGTCCAGCGCCGAAGATTCTCTGGCTTCAGTAATCTCAATCACTGAAGCGAGCAAAGACCGTCGTTGTAGGATTATCTCGATTTCGCTTTTAGCTGTCGCAACTCTATTTTCTATTTCTTCCGGACTTTCTGTTTTTCGCACAATAGAAAGTCTTTTATGAAGCAGTGAAAGATCAAAAGTCACAAGACCGATAGAGAAAATCGCTGGGTTGATTCTGAGTGCTTCCAACAGATTGTCTGGATGCAACTCAGTCAGTTTGGTATCCAAGCTCGGAAGCAAGTCTTCTTTTCTAAGGCCATAACGATGGCCGAAGAGGTCTTGGACCAAGACAAGCTTACCGAACTCAACCATCTGATTGAATTCAGGAAGTGAAATGTGAATTCTGTTTCCGCCATGCTCGTTTGATCGCAAAGGACGGGTTGTAAACCACGCCAATTCCTGAATGTGCGGATAAAGCTGTAGTAGCCGTTCTTTAATGAAGCCCTTGCCGATTCCGGAGGGCCCACTAAGAGAAATAATCATTTTACCCTCCTTTTTTGGTTGTGAAAGAACATAATCTTGGATTATCCAAGACCAAATCTAAACTAATACCAATTCCGCTTTTTGTAAACATACCGCCTAAAATCCGAAAAGAATCCGCCGCGCATTCCTCCCGCACCCTCCTGCGCGGCGGATACAAAAGCCCCACATAGAAAGAGCCGAGGCAAAGCAAATCCTTTTCCTCCCGCAAAAATAGTTTTGCTTTGCCTCGGCATTGCATTTCGCCCCGCCACACTGCCCGAATATCTTTACGGGCAGAACCCCAAAAAGAAAAAATGCCCTTTCCATTTTAGAAAAATCCACCCCCCGCGAAAATCAAAAGAGCAAGGAACTTTTTTCTTTTTTGGGTTGCCGAGTGAAGCGAGGGGGTGGCGGGGCTTTCTCGGAGCGTATGATTTAGGTCAGAGCCACCACGCGCTCCACGCGTGCGACATCATTTGTTTTGAAAGTAGGTTCGAGCTTGGTACAATAAATACACTAATACAGAACTCAACGACTTTTTGGAAGCCAGAAGGTGGGACGCGCTTCGCGCGGCCACGGAAAAAATTGGTGTTGTTGCGAAAAGTCAGATTTTGGTGGGTGGAGTAGGATTCGAACCTACGAAGGCGTATGCCGGCAGATTTACAGTCTGCTCCAGTTGACCGCTTTGGTATCCACCCCTTGGAGCCAAGACCGGGGATCGAACCCGGGACCTCATCCTTACCATGGACGTGCTCTACCAACTGAGCTATCTTGGCGCTACATTTTTTTTAATTTTTCTTCCCATTCCGGAATACGTTGGTTTTCTGGATTTACTTCCTTCAACTTCTCAAATGTTTTCTTCGCTGTGTATTTCTGTCCGAACATAAAACAGAGTTCTAATAATTCGTTCAAATACTTTGGGTCATTCGGAGCAATCATTACAGCGGTTTTTGCATGCTCGAACGCTTCCCTCATCTGATCCATGTGTTTACATACCTGACTCAGTTCGAGTTGGAGCTGCGCATTCTTTGGATCAAGTTTTAACAAAAATTCTAACGACTCTTTTGCATGCTCCCAATTCTTTTGCAATACATACACTTCTGCTAATTTTTTATACGCTTCTTGATTCTGATGGTCAAGACTAATAGCCTCAATAAAACTCCTTTCCGCCTCAATAAGATTATTTTTCTCGATAAATTCTTTTCCTGTTTCAAGAAGCTTCTCGATTTTTTGTCTGTTTTTTTCCCGCCGCTCCGGCGTCACCTGTTTCACAACTTGTGTATAACGTAATTCGAGTTTTTTAACCTTTTCTTGAAGCCTATGAAATATCGACTGTATTTTCGAATGCGTCGGTGCAACTCTATGCGCCATGTGCATCGTCGTATCCTTTAATTTACGCTTCAACCGTTCTTCAATAATAGAAAATTTAATACGTTGCTGTATATGCTTTCGCGCTGATTCTATATCTAAAATACGAAGATGTGGAAATTTTCTAATCACAATAATGACACAGACAGCGAGTGCCACGATTGCGATGCTTAGAAGTATCCAATCAAGGAGCATAACAAATTACTTAATGCTCATACGCACTATGCGCCGCACCTGAATATTTTCACCTAACGCGCCTATTTTTGAGGTTATAAGTTCTTCTATCGTAATTTTCTCGTCCTTAAAAAATTTCTGCTTCACCAGACACACTTCAGAAAAAAATTTTTCTAATTTTCCGATAATAATTTTTTCTAGGACATTTGCGGGCTTCTTCTCTTTTTCAAGTTGCTTTTGGTATATCATTTTTTCCCTTTCAATGACTTCCTGCGGTACATCCTCTGGAGCGATGTATTGCGGATTGAGGGCTGCGACTTGCAAAACGATATTGTGGGCAAGCTCCTGAAATTCTTTATTTCTTGCGACAAAATCTGTTTCGCAGTTCAATTCAATCATTGAACCAACCTGACTGTTTGCATGGATATAGGCTTCGATAATACCTTCTTTTGTTTCTCGTTCTTGCTTTTTGAGCGCTTTTAATTTCCCTTGCTCGCGCAGGAGTTTTATTGCCGCTTCTGTATTACCGTTACTTTCGACGAGTGCTTTTTTGATATCCATAATTCCCGCCCCTGTCAGAGTTCTGAGTTCTTGGATAGCTTGCGCAGTTACTTCCATAGATAGAGTGATTAAAAAATTATAATTCTGCCGACGTCTTTTTTTCCGTTTCTTTCTGTTCTTGCTGTTGTTCGGTAATCGTTACGTCTGTTTTTACGTCTGTATTGGTATCTTTTACTTCCGTACTGATATTCACTTTTTCTTTCTCTTGAACTATGTCTTTTGTTTGCGAAGCATCCTGCGGAGCTTCCATCCTACTTTTTTGTCCTATTTGAATAGCATCAGAAACTGTTTTGACGATGATTTCAATCGATTTAATAGCATCATCATTTGCGGGTATACACCAATCGAGAGTATCCGGATCTACATTTGAATCAGCAATACCAATAATAGGCACACGCTTCTTTTGTGCTTCACGAATTGCGGTCTTTTCTTCTCGTACCCCTACGACGAATATTGCATTTGGCAATTGTTTCAGTTCCGTAATGCCGCCAACGAGTTTTTCAAGTCTTTCTATTTCACGTTGAAATTCAAGTTGTTCTTTTTTGGTATACTTTTTCAACTCCCCTGCTTCTTGTTTTTTCTTGAGTGTTTGCAATGTCCTCATTAAACGGGAAACAGTACTAAAATTTGTAAAAAGTCCACCGAGCCAACGTTCTACGATGTATGGCATCTTGCAGCTGGTTGCATATTTTTTGATGAGTTCTTTTGCCTGTCGCTTGGTACCGACAAAAAGAATCGTTTTTCCTTGTTTTGCAAGTGTCGCTGCGTATTCACAAACTTTTTCTAACTGTTCTTTTGTCTTTTCAAGGTCTAGAATATGCACACCGTTTCTTTCTGTAAAAATAAACGGACGCATTTTGGGATGCCACTTTGAAGTTTTGTGACCAAAATGAACTCCATTTTGAAGGAGTTCTAAGACTTCGGGTGTTGTTATTTGCATAATTATCCTTTCTTTAAAAATTATATTCCGCTATTCTGTCGCATATTCCCCCTTATTGAGGGCAAAGGATTGTACAGAATATGTGTGATACGTACAAATAAATTTACCACGTTTTAAAATTTTTGCAACCCCACGAAAAAATTTTGACATTTGAGCAATTTATGATATGCTGTTTTCACTATGAAAGACACTATTCATCCTACATATTTTCCGGAAGCGACAGTGCAATGTGCTTGTGGCAATACATTTACGACGGGTTCTACGGTATCAAGCATGCACGTAGAAATCTGTTCGCATTGCCATCCTTTTTATACAGGTAAACAAAAGCTGATTGACACGGCTCGACGCGTGGAAAAATTTCAGGCAAAAGTTGCGAAAGCTTCGGCAATGAAACTAAAACGTAGCGTGCGTACATCTCAGCCCCAACAGACTCGCATTTTGCAATTTCACAAACACGCAACTGCCACTCTCACAAACACGCATGATTTGAAATCTCTCAAAAAGGCTACTAAGGACTTGAAATCTTCGAATACCAAAAAATCAAAGATTGCAAAAAAATCACACAAAACGAATCAAGATCAAACAGGAGCGTAGCTGGTTTTTCTTTTGATATTCATAGGTTTTCCTGTTTTTTTATTGTATGCAACAAAAAGTTCAACATATTCTTTCCACTTTTCAGACTCTTGAACAACAACTTTCCGATCCGGTGACGGTTACGAATCCTCAGAAACTACAACTTCTGTCCCAAAAATATGCCGAACTTAAACCTCTATATGAGCTTTCGGTGCAATATAACAATCTTCGGAATGATCTTACAGAAGCAACTGCTTTACTTCAGAACGATGACGCGGAATTCAAAAACTTAGCGCAAGAAACGATCAAAGAGATACAAGCGAAACTTACGACTGTTGAAGGCACTTTACAACAGATGCTGATTGGCGAAGATCCTATGGATACGAAAGATATTATTGTAGAGATTCGCGCAGGTGCTGGTGGAGTTGAAGCGTCGCTTTTTGCCTCGGAACTCTATCGTATGTACACACGTTACGCAGAAAGAAAGGAATGGAAAACTCAACTGCTTTCCAGTAACCGATCGGATCTTGGTGGATTCAAAGAAATTATTTTCGAAATTTCCGGCGAAAAAATTTTTAGTTTCATGAAATATGAAAGCGGCGTACATCGAGTGCAACGTATTCCTGAAACCGAAAAATCCGGACGCATTCATACTTCAACCGCTACGGTTGCGATACTTCCAGAAGCGCAAGAAGTCGATATCGAAATTAAACCAGCGGATGTACGTCTGGATGTCTTCCGTTCCGGTGGACACGGAGGTCAAAGTGTCAATACTACTGATTCCGCGGTCCGCGTCACACATATTCCTACCGGCCTTATTGTGACGTGCCAGGACGAAAAATCGCAACTCAAAAATCGTGAGAAAGCGATGAAAGTCTTGCGGTCTCGCCTCCTTGCACTTCGTGAAGAAATCGAGCAAAAAAAACGCGGGCAAACACGTCGCATTCAAATAGGTACTGGCGATCGTTCGGAGAAAATTCGAACCTATAATTTCCCGCAGGATCGTATTACCGACCATCGCATAAAACAAAGTTGGAAAAATATACAAAGTATTCTCGACGGCGATTTAGATACTCTCATTACCGCACTCAAAGAGGTCGATGTGACTCGACGACTTGAAAAAATAGAGTGAGATTTATAAAGATGAGTCGCTGTATTTTTTCAGTATACTTATGAATATTCGCGATGCGCTTTTTGAAGCACAGAAAATTTTAACTCGTCGCCGATGTAAAAGTTCAACACCACTTTTAGATAGCGAAGTGCTCCTTGCTTTTGTTTTCGGAACATCTCGTGAATATCTGTATACCCATCCCGAAGCACCTGTTGCACACACGCGACTTGTACGTTTTCGTCACCTTATTCAGCAAGGCATGAAGGGTGTGCCGATCGCCTATATCACGGAATCCAAAGAATTCTTCGGCATGAAGTTTTATGTGAATCCTCACGTCTTGATTCCACGACCCGATACCGAAATCCTTGTGGAACGCACTTTGAAGAAAGCTCAAAAATTACGCCGACCCTCTATTCTTGAAATTGGCACAGGCTCGGGCTGTATTGCTATTGCGCTCAAAAAATATCTTCCGCATGCTAGCATTATTGCTACCGATATTTCTCATCGTGCGCTTGTTGTTGCCCGTCGCAATGCCAGGCGACATAATTTCCCTATTACTTTTCTTTACACTAACCTCTTTTCTCATACGGCATTGCGTTCCAAAAAATTTGATATCATCGTATCGAACCCGCCGTATCTTTCGAAACACGAAGCATCAAAACAAGCGCTTGCGTACGAACCTCGAACTGCTCTGACTCCATTTCGAAGCACTCCTCGAAAATTTTTTGCAAAACTCCTCACAGAAGTTCCACAACATCTCAATCAAGATGGATCGTTTCTCTTTGAAATTGGAAATTCGCAGAAGTCGATCATCGTTCGACTTGTGAGCACATACTTGCCTCGCTACTCTGTAAAGTTTTTTGATGATCTCTCAGGTTCACCACGTGTTGCGTGTATTCAAAAGTCTCTCATACGTACATAAAACATTCACTGCCTCCCTTGGGGTAGTGAATGTTCCTTCGAGATTCCTTGGTATGCATTACCGAGTCGCACCGCTATAGGCAATCGCACGGACAACGTCCCAGTCAAGAGCTGATTGCGGATCGTAGCCAAAAATACCCTTAAAAAATCCAATCGCTTTTGACTCGCTTTGTGTATTGCGCGGTTCTGGTCTTAATCCGTATGCCATAATCATGACAGCGGCATCATCGTTTGCATTGGATCGATCTGGCGTTCGCTTATAAATTTTTTCGAAAATTTTACCTTTTTAAAGGATACCCTATATGGAAAAAAATCAAAGTCGTGTATCGCTCGCGTTGCGTCTATGCAACAATCAAAAACAATTTTGACACATATCTTTTCTTTCTGATAAGGTATTCCATGAGTGTTTGTAAGAAAGATCACTACCAACATACTTCAGGTATATCATGTGCCTGAAGAAACTAGAAGGAGATTACAAATGTTATTAGCACTCTTTCCGCCCTTTTTGAATCCAGTGAGTGTCGATGGAAAAGAGCACTCTCGAGGTCCGGCTGTTTTTCTGTTGCAGGTCATACTCCTCACCCTAAAGGGGGTAGGATATATCTCATCGACTATCGTACTTGAATTAACTGGAATCTATGACGGAGCAACCCGTGCTCATGTTCGGGAACTTCAAATCCAATTGGGTTTTCCTGCAGAACCCACAGAAGACTCATCGGATCCTTGGGCTGATGGATGTTTTGGTCCAGCGACCCGTGCACGTCTGCGTGATCAGATCAAGATTGATGTCAATGCCATACCTGCAGAAGCCTTGCGTGGCTTTACACGATGGGTGGATCAGAACGGCGTGACACAAACCTGGGCGTCGCGTTGATTCAGTATCCCCCATATTCCTTAAGCAGCGGAAGAAATCTTCCGCTGTGACTGTTTTATAAAATAAATTACGATTATGAATCTATTACTTTTTGCATTTCTTGCACGCTGTTGGTTTCCATGAGTTTTTTTCGTAAGATTTTTGCACCGGGCCATCCGGAAATATATGCTTTGCAATGTTTCTTCATGAGCATGAATGGTTTTGTTTTGCAAAAAAGACGTTCATACAACTTTGCGTGTTCGATAAAGACTTTAATGCGTTCTTGTTGTGTCACGTGTTTTTTTCGTTCGTCGAAAAGCCAAGGATTTCCAAATATCGCCCGTCCGAGCATTACGCCATCCACGTGATATTGTTTAGCTTTCATCTTTGCGTCTTCGAGAGTTGCTACATCGCCGTTGCCGATGATAAGTGTTTTCGAATCGAGACGATCTCTAATTTTGACGGCCTTTTCGATTACATCCCAATGTGTAGGAACCTTTGACATCTCCTTGCGCGTACGTCCGTGAATCGTTATTGCGGCTGGTTTGGTCGCAAGAAGCGCTGGTATCCATGTATCCGTTTCGTCTTCGTTGAATCCAATGCGTGTTTTGACACTTACCGGTATTTTACTTGCACCTTCTTGCGTCGCTCGAATAATTTTTTGAGCGAGTTTCGGTTTTTGTATAAGCGCTGCGCATGATCCGCTCTTTACAATGGTTTTTTCCGGACACCCCATGTTAATATCAATACCATCGAAGCCAAGCTTGCACAAAAGCTTCGCAGTTTTATAAAAAAGTTCTGGTTTGCTGCCGAAAATTTGCGCGACTATCGGCCGTTCTTTTTCACTATACTTCAAATTCACTAAGGTAGCCGCTCGACCCTCTGAACACAAAGCGTCAACTGAAGTAAATTCAGTGTACAGAATGTCCGGCTTGCCATACTTTGCGATAATACGCCGAAAAACAGCGTCGGTGACTCCATCGAGCGGCGCCAATACAAAAAACGGTCTTCGTAATGTTGTATAGAATCCTTTGATCATTCGAATGTTCCAAATGTCGACTTATCCCTATTTTTGAAAAATTATTTTACCTTTCTTTTCATCGACCTTCACAGTATCGCCCTCATGATATTCGCCTTTGATAATATACATGGCCAAGGCATCCAGCAGTTCATGCTGAATGACTCGCTTGAGGGGTCGCGCACCGTATGCTGGATCATATCCCGCTTTTGCGAGGAATTTCTTTACGCCTTCGGCAAACTGTAACTGTATCCCCTGTTTTGCGAGTCGATCTTTGACACGCTCAAGTTGCATCGTCACAATTTGCAACAACTGTGCTTCGTTTAAGCTGTGAAAGATAATAATTTCGTCCACGCGATTAAGAAATTCAGGACGAAATTGTTCCCTCAACAAATTCATAACCTTTCCCCGCATTTCTTTTACCTCGTTATTTTTTCGTCTTTCTTTTGTTGGTTTGAATCCAATATCTTGCTGCCGCTCTTCTGCATACGCTTGAATAATGTCGCTTCCAATATTGGAAGTCATCACAATAATGGTATTTTTGAAATTCACATGTCTTCCCTTGGCATCAGTCAGGCGACCATCATCCAAAATCTGCAAGAGGATATTAAAAACATCTGGATGCGCTTTTTCAATTTCATCAAATAATACGACCGCATAAGGCCTTCTGCGGATGATTTCCGTGAGTTGCCCACCTTCTTCGTACCCCACATATCCCGGCGGAGATCCTATCATTTTTGAGATAGTATGCTTTTCCATGTATTCCGACATATCCACACGGATCATCGCTTGTTCATCGTTAAACATAAACTCTGCGAGTGCTTTCGCAAGTTCTGTTTTTCCAACGCCTGTCGGTCCCATAAAAATAAACGACCCGATAGGTCTATTTTCTTCTGAAATTCCTGCGCGTGAACGACGAATCGCATTCGCAACTGCACTGACAGCTTCTTTTTGTCCCACGACGCGACGCGCAAGTTCCTGTTCCATTGTTGTAAGTTTTTTCACTTCGTCTTGAAGCATTTTAGAAACAGGAATACCGGTCCATCGCGATACGACATGAGCGATATCTTCTTCCGTGACTTCCTCTTTGAGGATTTTCGTATCTTTTTGAATGCCAGCGAGTTTACGCTCTTGCGCTTGAATACTCTTTTCTAATGCTGGGATTTTGCCATAACGAATTTCTGCCACACGCTGAAGTTCTCCTTCACGCTCTTTCATTTCTGCTTCGCTTTTGAGTCGATCAATCGATGCTTTTGCGTTGCGGATTGTGGTAATAATTTCTTTTTCATTTTTCCAGTGGATTTCAAGTTGATTACTTTTTTCTTTGATATTCGCGAGCTCTCGTTCTAATTCTTTAATTTTTCCTTTACTTTCTTTTTCTTTCTTGAGCGCTTCTTTTTGAATTTCTAATTGACGAATGCGCCGCTTCATTTTATCAAGTTCCTCCGGTTGACTATCAATTTCCATACGCAACGCTGATGTTGCTTCGTCAATCAGATCCACGGCTTTATCCGGTAGAAACCGATCGGAAATATAACGTTGCGAAAGTTGCGCTGCCGCTATGATCGCGTCATCCGTAATACGCACACCGTGATGCACTTCGTATTTTTCTTTAATGCCGCGTAAAATTGCGATCGTGTCTTCTATGGACGGCTCCCCCACATACACCGGTTGGAACCTCCGTTCTAACGCTGCGTCTTTTTCAATGTATTTCTGATATTCTTTGAGTGTTGTTGCACCGATAGCGTGAAGTTTCCCTCGCGAAAGAGATGGCTTGAGCATATTGGAGGCATCGATCGCCCCTTCGCTTCCTCCAGCGCCTACGATAATATGCAATTCATCAATAAAAAGAATGATCCGTCCTTGCTGCGACTCTACTTCTCGCAATACTGCTTTCAATCGATCTTCAAATTCGCCACGGAATTTTGCTCCTGCTAAAAGCGAACCAATGTCGAGCGTAATCACTGCTTTATTTTTTAAACTTTCTGGAACATCGCCTGTGACAATTCTTTGCGCAAGTCCTTCGACGATTGCTGTTTTTCCGGTACCCGGTTCACCTATAAGCACAGGGTTATTTTTAGTTCTCCTCGAAAGCACCTGCATAATGCGACGAATTTCGTCATCGCGTCCAATCACGGGGTCCAATTTTTCCTTCCGCGCAAGTTCGGTGAGATTCACACCGTATTTTTCAAGCGCCTGATACTTGCTTTCCGGATCCGGTGAATCCACTTTCTGATTTCCACGCACTTGAGCTAAAACTTTGAGTATTGCCGCATGATCGATGTTATATTTTTGGAGTACACCCGAAAGTTTTGTATTTACTTCCGTGAGCGCCAGTAAAAGATGCTCCGTGGAAATATATTCATCGCGCAATTGATCTGCTTCCTTTTTTGATTGAACAAATAATTTATTCATCTCGTCCGTAATATACATTTGTGCCAAACCGCCGCCGATCTGAACTTTGGGGAGTTTCCGAACAAGTCCTTCTATATCCTTCAGCAACAAATCTTTGGGAATGCCAAGCTTGTGTAAAATAGGACTCACGATTCCGCCTTCTTGTTGCATGAGTCCAAGCAAAAGATGTGTGACATCAATTTGTTGATGTCCGTATTCTTGAGCAATCGATTGCGCCAGTTGCAAAGCTTCTTGAGATTTGTGAGTAAAATGTGGGATCTGCATGATATCTTTTTTAAGAACGAGTTGTTCTTTGTTCATTGGCTACGACGTGTGTTCTATTTTTTCCCCTCTGATCCTGAAATCTACGAACACGCGGTCTGCCATTGAATCCCATCACCGGGCGCTTCAGCGCATCTCTTAGATGAATTTCGGGGCCAGTATGAAGAATACTTTCGATCTTTTCCAGTCGAACTGAATCTTCCTGCCCTTCGGATGTCTTCTTTTTTTCTTCGATAAAGGGCTCGGTTTGTTCTACTACTTTCGGTATGACTGGGACCTGCATAGGTTGTTTTGCTTCTACTCGCTGTTGTGATATTGCTTGCGGTATTTCGTGTGGAATGACTGGTATTTCGATCGGCTGTCTCGCTTGTCTCTGCTGCGTCGTGATCTGGGGGGTTATCGCTTCTCCTTTATGAATCTGCACCTTTTGCAAAGATGCTGATGCTTTTTGTAGCTCGGGTGTTTTTTGCACTGCCGTTACGGTAGGCTCTACCATTTTTTCACGCTGTGATGCTTGTGTTGAACTTTGCGTCATCGCAGTCTCACTTTCTGAAGTTTGCGGCGCGACTTTACGCGCATTGGCTGGTAGGCCAGCGAGTTCCAACACATCGCTCGGTCGAATTTTTGAAGGCCTGATTTTTTCTGTTTCATCAAGCTCTGGCAATCCAGCTTCAAAACCTGCCCAGCGCATAATGCGTTCTTCAACATCCTGTCGTGGATTTGCATACTGCTCCCGTGTAACACGAATAATTGTTGCCTTGTACGAAACGGCTGGTTGTGACATCGGCGGCAATGATCGGGCACTAAAGGGGTCGGATGCGACTCCGTCGATCATCAGCTTCAAGTACATCTGAAATTTTGGTAAATTCACAATATCATTTTGCATAAAATAGGGCTCGAATTCTTTTTCCAATTCTTCGGCATCTGCTGCGCCAACACGAAAGGTAATCAACGTCCCAACGTTTCCGAGTACTGCAGGTTTCACAATATCTCCGAGTTGTTCCATATACTGATGCGCGATGATCAGATTCAATCTATATTTTCGGGCTTCGGAAAGTATATTCGCAAAGCTTTCAGTCGCAAAATTCTGAAATTCATCGACATACAGATAAAAATCTGTTCTCTCATTTTCTAATACATCCACTCGACTCATAGCCGCGAGCTGAATTCGTGTAATCATCATGGCACCTAAAAGCGCTGAATTCTCTTCACCGATGCGTCCCTTGGAAAGATTCATCAGAAGTATTTTCTGATTGTCCATAATTTCGCGAATGTCTATAGAACTTTTTGGCTGCGATAAAATATTTCGAATCAAAGCTGAAGACAAAAATTGTCCGATTTTATTTTGTATCGGCGCGATGGCTTCATTACGAAATCTTTCATTATAATTCGCGTATTCGTCTACCCAAAAGGATTTCACGACCGGATCTTTGACATTTTCTACAATTTTTTTACGAAATTTTTTATCGATCAAGAGTCGCGGTAAAGAGAGAAGGGTGTTTCCAGGATTTTCCAGGAGCGCTAAGATAGAATTCATCAAAATATATTCCAACCGAGGCCCCCACGAGTCCGCCCATATTTTTTTGAAAACCCCAACAAGTCCGGAAGCGATTAAGTTTTTGTATTCAGGTTTCGGATTTTCCAAAACATTAAATGCTATCGGATATTCACTGTCGTGTGGATTAAAATAAACCACGTCGTTGATACGATTCGATGGAATATAATCTAGAATTTTTTCGACAAGGTCTCCATGTGGATCGGTCACAGCAACGCCGTTGCCATTCTGAATATCATTAATAATCATATTTTCGAGCAACGTGCTTTTCCCCATGCCGGTTTTTCCAATAACATATATATGCCGACGCCTATCATCAAGTTTAATACCAAATCGAGCATTCCTATGTCGAAAGTTGGTTTCTCCAAAAAAGTTGATTTCGTGTGTGTTGGACTGTGTGTTAGGCATCGTATATTTTTATTCTTGCATTTTTACTCTCAATGAATTTTACCCGATGGGCAAATTGGTTGGCGGCGTATTTTTTATGTGTCCAGCATCTACAACACTTGACTTCGGTGTTCGTGGAATCTGCACTTCAGTCACTGTCTGCGTTGAGAGTTCTGGTGCTTCATTGTGTTGAGTTTCTTCGGGGCTCCGTAAAAAAACTTCGCGCATAGCTTCATTTCCCAGTGGATTATCTGCAAGTGCTGCTTCTTGTTTGAGAATTTCTCGTGGCAAAATCGGTAATTTTCTTGGCGGTTCATACTTCTTTGTTTCAACACGTGTGACGCTTGCTGTTTTGACAGTAATAAGCGGGAAATGATAGATACTCGCAAGTTCTTCAATATTGAGGATACAGTTTCCGGTTCTTGCACCGACCCAGCTCGTTCTTGAACGATAGGCTCTTAAAATTCTGTGTTTGCGCGCAAGGTTTCTGCGCTTTATAAAAAAGTATTTCGCTTTTGTTTTTGTGAGTTTGTCGACTTTCAAACCACCGAGATCCTGCGTGTTGAATTGCTTCACAGCGCCAACCAGCGGTGAAATGACACGGGGTTTGGAATATACTTCTCTCCGTGCAATATATACAAATCGAAAGCGCGTCTTAAATGCTATTTTTGCAGCTTTTTCCTCAAGGCTTTTAATTTGATTCAGTTCTCCCGGGGTCAAATGCAAGAGAATACTTGGTGGTTTGTCATCTGCTTTTTCCTCTGGCACACTCACTCCTGTTCCGAGCGTCTGTTCCCCCATATACGAAACGGTTTTTAAACTTCCATACACCGCTTTTTCAATAAGATTATAACTGACCTTGACCTTTTTTCCAGCAATTTTCAGTGCTAACCTCTTTGCTTGTTCTTTCCACTCATCGCCTACAGGGGTAATCACCAGTTGGAGCCATACTTGTTCACCAGGTCCTATTTTACTCATAACTTCTAACAAACCCGCCATCGGGTCCACGGCGACACCGGTGAGCTTATCTTCAAATTGTGGGTATGTGCGAATGGAATAGTATTGCCTATTCGTTGGAACGAATTCTCCACCGTACAGCTCGTAATCTTCGTTGGGAATTTCCTTTGGCACATCATCCACATAATCTTCAACCTCCGTAATTTCTGCATCAGGATATTGGGCATAAAATGCTGCTTCGATAAGGTCTTGAAATTTTTTTGGCGTCCAAATGAGAAACTGTATGTAGCCTTCGACACTCACAATCTCAAGACTAAAATATTCTTGGAATCTGCCGTCTAAATATTTTTCTGTGAAATCAGGGTCATCGTGCGCTCCTGCGATTTGAGCGAAAATTTGTTCGATAGCCCGAAAAGATTGCTCATTATCTTTGGGCACATCGATAGCGAGGAGTGTTTTTGTTAAACGCGCATTGAATCCATTTTGCAAAATTTCTAAATAGCCCCAACCGAAAGCCCAGATCATGATTGGGAGTATAATCATCCAACCTCCTTGAGACAGAAGGAACCAAAAAACTGTTAACGGACTCCCTCCGCCGAGTGCGAATAAATCTTGCAAAGGCATATGCTCTGTTTTTCTTTTATATTCATCTTTGATTTAATATTTTTTCTATTCCGAAATTTCTGAGATTTGTTGTTCTTCGATGACTTCGTATTTGTTATCCGCGTTCTTACGAAAAAACTTTTTATTCGTGAGTGCGAGATGAATTGTATTGCGTTTTACGATTCGCTGCTCGAGAACTTTTTCAACGACCTCATCACGCGACAGAGGTCTTCCTGCTTCTTTCACAATATCCCGAATTACATCTGCGACAACACCAGGTCGATATCCCCATTCTTGTAATGCATAAATGCCTCGCCCCACTAGAACATATTCTTTCCTGAGGATGAGTTCATTGTGCACTGTAGGCGGATAGGCTTTTTTACAAAAAATGTCAGTGATTTTTTTTGCTATGTCCGTAAAGTGCATTGGATTCCCATCTTTTTTGAGTATGAGATAAATTTTATCGTGCATACGCCTTGGAGCAATGATTCCCCAATTGCGCAATCCGTATTCACCAAATGGATTCATTCCAATGTGTTTACTGATATGCAAATATGCATCAAGGACGTCTTCGGTCAATTTTTCTCCATGTTCTTTATAGACATCCGTTGTCTTGACTTTTTCATGAATGTGTTGAAATTCGAGTGGATTTCCGTGTTCGGTAATAATTATGTGGAACGTATCAATAACACGATGCAAAAATTCGATCGAAGCCGTGCGTAAACGCCATGCGTAACGCGTTTTTTCGTCGGGTATATGTTTAACAAATTTATGGGCAAGAAGTTTTCCAAGAATAAATATAACAGAACGTTGGTGTGGCAGAGTATTTTTGTCCCTTTCAAAAACTTTTTCAAATAATTTTTCTTCGGTGAGAAAACCTCCACACTGTGAAAAGATGGCCGTAAAGACGTGTTCTGTATTGTAGAGCAATTGAGACGCGTCTTTGAGTGCCTTGATTTTTTTAATGCTCAAGTTTTCGATTTGTCGAATGCGTTCGCGGGTTACTCCGTAAAATTTCCCAATAGTTTCCAAAGTTTCCGTTTCGGCTTCTTGTAAACCAAAACGCCTTTGGAGAATATCCGCTTCTTTTTCATGCAATTGACTCATGAGTCGGTTGACAACTTCGAGTGGGTCAAATGCCTGAATTTCTTGAGCTTCTTTTGTAGAAATCACTTTTTCTAAAATAGAATTTTCGTCTGACATAGCTTGATTGAAGATTCTTTTACTAAATGTGACTATAGCATATCTTGGTTTCACTGTCAACAAAAATACGATATATTCAACCACCAGTGCATTCGCAAAAAATACAAATTCTCCCTCAATGAGATATTTCTTCGCTAAAATGAGGGTATTATGAGACTGTCGCTGCATAGGCTTTCGCCTGTGAAAAATATATTTTTGATCATAGAAAAAGAGGAGGATGACTCTCGCTTTCGAAGCACTAACATTGCACAGTGTGCTGAGAAAGTCTCGTCTTCTTCCTCTTTTTTTTATAATTCAAATTCATTTTCACAGACGAAAGTGTATCCGGCAACAGTCCCTTTACAGCTTTTTCTGCAGCAACTTTTGCCAATACAAAAGCAAGGGACTAGCGATACAAATCGAAGAATACGTTCCGGAAATAATACCTACGATCAGTGCAAGTAAAAAATACTTGAGTGTTGCGCCACCGAAAAAAAGAAGTGCTACGAGTACGATCACGGTCGTTAAAGAGGTGTTTATAGAACGAAGCAAAGTAGAATGAATGCTAGCGTTTATAATTTCATGAAAAGGACTTGCGAGATTTTTCCTCAGTTGTTCACGGATACGATCGTAGACAACAATCGTATCGTGCACCGAAAATCCTAACACTGTGAGGATAGCGGTAATAAAAAGACTATCGATTTCTACTCCCAAAAAATATCCTAGTGCACTCATCATGCCTATCACAATCAACACATCATGAATCAGAGCTAAGATAGCACTGACTCCATACGCCCATGATGGCACCGGCCCACTGGAAACTTTTCGGAATGCCCATGAAATATAGATAATAATTGCCACGAGTACAAGGAGAATCGCCTGGAGTGATTTTCGCTGCAGTTCCTTGCCGATACTTGGACCGATTGTTTCAAATCTTTTTTCTGTCACAGACCCGTATGTTTTCCCGAGCACATCTAACACTTGCTGCCGCTCATCATTACTCACATAACGTAATTTGATGACGGCATCTTTTTCTCCTGATGGCTGCACAACAACACCGGTAAATATTTTTTCTGCTTTTTCGTTCTGGATGTTTTCGATGGTTGTTTTGATGTTTTCAGCTGCTTCTCCCTGCGATGGAAACGTTGCGTCTTGGAATGTGACTTCAATAAGTGTTCCGCCGGTAAAATCGATACCGAGTTTTAATCCCCATACAAAGAGGGCTCCTACACTGGCAATCACTAAAATTCCTGAGAGAGTAAACCAAATGATTTTCGTTCTGACAAAGTTTATCATAGCGAGTTTTTTTCGTTCTTATGCATTCCGTCCGAAATCTGTGTATGACTTCCATTGACCTCCAATGCACTTCTGCGCGTTATCCCAAATAACCAAAGTTTCTTTTCAAACGCTGGCTTTGCGCACAAGCGTAAAAACGTTCGTGTAATCGTAATAGCGGAAAACATACTCACGACAATGCCAAGCGCGAGTGTAATGGCAAAACCTTTTACAAGACTTGTTGAAAATGTCGCAAGAATCGCGCACGTTATTAATGAAGAAACGTTCGAATCCCGAATAGAAAGCCACGCTCTGCGGAAACCTTGCTCAACGGCTCGATTGAGTGCGTTCCCGTCCCTGAGTTCTTCTTTCATACGTTCAAAGATGAGAATATTTGCATCCACTGCCATACCGATGGAGAGAATAAATCCTGCGATTCCTGCAAGTGTCAGTGTCACTGGCACAAGTTTAAAAACTGCGAGCACTATGAGAGTATAGATGAGGAGAGCGACCGACGCGAGTAATCCCGGCAAACGATAGTATGAGATCATGAATATAATCAACAGCGCAAGACCGATGATACCTGCGAAAAGACTTTTTTGAACAGCAAGTTCCCCGAGGGTTGGACCAATATTTTGTTGATTGACGAGTGTAATCGGCACCGGCAGTGCTCCGGCATTCAGTCTTCGCGTCAGTTCCTTTGCTTCTTCAAGTGTAAAATTGCCTTCTATAATCGCCTGGCCGTCGGGAATGACTTGATTCACTGTTGGAATACTAATCGGTGCATTATCGAGATAGATCGCGACGGTCTTTCCAATATTGCGTTCAGTTATCTCTTTAAAGAGTTTTGCGCCCTCTGCATTGAATTGCAAGCTCACAACCGACGCGCCTGTTTGTTGATCAAACGTCACTTGTGCGCGTTCTAATTGTTGGCCGTTGAGACCTGTATTTTCGTAGAATGGAAAACCGGTTTCAGGTATTTCTTCTGGGATTGTGCGTAAGAGTATGTGACTTGCACGCACTTCCTCTTGTTCATTTTGCGTGCGTTTTTCTGTAACCTTCACAATATGATATCCGAACGAGCTCTGCACAAGCTGCGGCATCACCTTGCCGACTTCAGCCTCAAACACAGCGGTTTCGAAAGCCGGATCCATAATGCCTTTTCCAAAGAAATCAAGATCACCGCCGTTTTCTGCGCTCCCTGGATCTTCACTCTTCTCTTTTGCTAATGCCGCAAAATCCGTTGCACTGAGTGCCTGTTGTAAAATTTCTTCCGCGCGCTTTTTTGTTTCTTCATTCAAAACACGAAGGGCATTTTTTTCCTCCTCTGTTCGTTCCGGTGGCTTACCTTCCTCACGGAATTCCAAGAGCGGCGTCTCACCGATCGCGGCAATTGCTTCGTTAATATCCGTAATCCCCGGTAATTCGACAATAATTCTCCAACCGTCTCCTACTTTATTGTTGCGCACCGAAGGTTCGCTCACCCCAAATTGGTTGATCCGCTGTTCGATAACTTCTTTCAAGCCTTCTAACAGTTCTGCGCGATCTGCCTCTTCTACCTGGCTTGTGTCTGCTTCGTACGTAAGACTTGCGCCGCCACGAAGATCAAGCCCAAGACGCACTTTGAGTTCACGTTGAAATTGCCCGATACTGATATCAGGACCTTTGGGAATATCGACGATCACAGCAAGTGCTGTGATGACTATAATGACGATTGCCGAAATGAGAATGCGCCTACGCAGTGACATGTGAGTACATGAAAAAATTTTCGGTGTCGAAATGTAGTATAACCAAGAGTTACTCTGGAAACAAGTCTATGGACCGTCACCGAATGCCATTGCTTGTGCATTACACAGCACAAAAGAGGAGCAGGACTCTCCTTTACTCAGCACACTGTGCACTGTCAGTGCTTCGAAAACGAGAGTCTTCCTCCTCTTTTGTGATGATTCACATTCATTGCTCACAGTTAAAAACGCGTTCGACGAACGTTCCATCTCACAAAGTTTGCAAAAATTTCTTGTCTTGTTTATTATGAGGATACTATGATCGAAGTACAGGAACTTACGAAAATTTTTGATAACATTCCAGTTTTAGATCACATCAGTTTTCATCTGAAAGACGGCGAGATCCTCGGATTCCTTGGTCCTAACGGCGCCGGGAAAACTACGACGATGCGTATTCTCACTGGTTTCCTAGCCCCCACAACAGGCACTATCCGTATCAATAATAAAGATCTTCTGGAAAATGGACGGGACATCCGACAAGAAATCGGGTACTTGCCGGAGAATAATCCCCTCTATACCGATATGCGTGTCTATGAAGCGCTGCATTTTATTGCACAGTCTCGAAACATCGCCGATGATGCATTAGAAATGAAACGTGTTGTGAAAGTTTGTGCGCTTCAAGATGTCATCGCCAAACCGATTCAAGAACTCTCGAAAGGTTTTAAACAACGTGTTGGGCTGGCGCAGGCGCTCATCGGCGATCCACGGATTCTGATCCTGGACGAGCCGACTTCAGGACTTGACCCTAATCAAGCTCGTGAGGTACGCGAACTTATTCGAACAATCGCTGCGAAAAAAACGATTATTTTTTCTACGCACATACTGCAGGAAGCGACGAATCTTTGCCATCGTGCGATTATTATTCACAAAGGAAAAATTGTTGCTCAAGGTACTCCGCGAGAACTTGCGCGACTTGGAAGCGGCAAAGAAGAATTGCGTATGATTATTGAAGGTCCTGAAGCGAATGTTGCAAAAGTGCTTGAAAATCTTGCTCATGTCACCGCGGTTCGCCTCGAACACGCTCCTTCTGGCGAGCCACTTTTTATTGTACAAACCGAAGAACATCACGACTTACGCCGAGAAATTTTTCGTCTTGTGAAAGAAAATCATTGGGTGCTTCTTGAGTTGACGCGCGCACATGCTGATTTGGAAACTGTCTTCCAAGCACTTACTCGATCTTCATTGTAAATTATGAAATCTATTCCACGACAATTTTTTACGATTTTTCAAAAAGAATTTTCTTCATTCCTCTATCCAATACTTTCGTATATTTTTATCGTTGTTTTTTTAGTGATTCTCTCGTGGCTGTTCTTCCAAAATTTCTTTATTATTAATCAAGCGACTTTACGCGGATTCTTTTCGCTCGTACCTTGGTTTTTTCTGTTTTTGGTTCCAGCTCTCGCGATGCGCACATGGGCTGAAGAAAAAAAGACAGGCACTCTTGAGACACTCCTCACACTTCCCTATGCCGAATGGCATTTAATTGCAGCGAAATTTCTTGCTGGTGTCGCTTTCCTCGCCTGCGTACTGATTCTGTCTCTCCCCTTACCTATCAGCATTGCGCGTCTTGGCAATGTCGATACCGGTCAAATTATCGGACAATATATTGCGACACTCTTCCTCGGCAGCACGATGTTTGCGCTCGGGCAATGGCTTTCGAGTCTTACGAAAAATGCAATTGTGAGTTTTATTCTTAGTGTTGCGGTGTGTTTTGTGCTCATTATTATAGGCGTGGATTTTCTCAACCGAAGCGGTGGAATTCTGGACGAAATACGCCAAAGCGTATCACTTCTTTCGCATTACGAAAGCATGGCACGCGGTGTTATCGATCTCCGGGATGTTGTCTATTTTCTTTCCTTGATTTTCTTTTTCTTGTTTCTCAATGTACAGAGTCTTCATCAAAGACATTGGAAATAAACATATGCATTTCCCCTCACTGACACTTTCTTCACGACAAAAAATTCATTGGTACTCTCAATTTCATGTGCTCCTTATTGTGGCACTCGTTATTGTTCTCAACATTCTCGTTCAATCTTTCTCGATACGATTGGATCTGAGTGAAGGAAAAATTTTTACCCTTTCACAGGTGACAAAGGAAACAGTGCGGAATCTTTCGGATGTCGTCACGGTGACTGCCTTTTTTTCGGATGAATTTCCACCGGAATATATTGCCGCTAAGCAACGCGCAGAAGATATTCTTTCTGAATACGCAAAACTTTCTTCAAATATCGTCGTGCAAACAAAGGATCCTAAAAAAGACGATGCTGCAAGCCAAGAAGCGCAATCTCTGGGTATCCCTGAAATTCAATTTAGCCTTGTTAAGTCCGACCAATTTCAAGTCAGCACCGGTTATATTGGCATTGCTCTCCAGTATCGCGACAAAAGTGAAACGATTCCGGTGATTCAGGATCCTGATTCTTTGGAATATGACATGACCTCCGCGCTTGTGAAACTCACGCGCACCGACGTGACGGAAGTCGCATTTACTTCTGGGCATGGCGAAATTGACACTTCGGAACTTCAGGATGCGCTCGTAAAGAATTATATGATTCGTTCCGTGGACCTTACGAGCGAAACGCTCATTGATCCTGGGATCGATGTGCTTATTATCGCTGGACCGCGTCAAGCGTTTACCGATCGAGCGCAATATGTTGTGGATCAATTTATTATGCGCGGAGGGAAAGTACTGTTCTTTCTGGATGGCGTTTCTGTTGACCCGAGCTTGATTGCGCAAAACAATGCTACTGGACTCGAAGCATTGCTTACGAATTATGGTGTGACGGTGAATCACGATTTGATCGTCGATCCACTTTCACATGAAACAATCGGTTTTCAAAGTGGATTATTTCAAATTTTTCAACCTTATCCATTGTGGCCTCGCATTCTCAAAGATACGCTTCATGCAACGCATCCGATCACTGCTTCGCTTGAGAGTATCGTGCTGGGTTGGGCGAGCAGTATGACTTTGCAAAATGAAAAATTTTCGTCTGAGACAACTTTTACAACTCTTGCCGAAACTTCGGATCAATCGTGGGCGCAGTCTGAACCATTTTTGCTCAGTCCGGAGGCTTTGCCGCAAGTACCGTCAGATTCGCAACAGCACTTCATCGTCGCGGGACACATCAAAGGCAAACTTACCAGCTTTTTTCGCGGTAAGACACTCCCGCAGTCAAGTGTAAGTGAGACTCCTCCTACACCTCAGTCACTTCAGTCATCCGAGACTTTTCTGGAATCCACGAATAACGCCTCTGTCATTGTCGTAACCGATAGTGAAATGTTGAGTCCGCTTGCTCTACAAAATTTCTCTGGGAATTTCACTTTTTTTGCGAATGCCGTCGATGTGCTTGCACAAGACGAAGCTTTCATTGGACTACGCTCACGCAGTACGACAGATCGACCGCTGAGACCTTTACCGGATCGAACGAAGGCGCTGTATAAGTATGGCAATATTTTTGCAAGCGTTGTTTTAGTACTCATTATGAGCGCGGTTGTCTATTTCCTTCGCAGGCGCAATGACAGCAAATATATCGCGAAATACGGAAAATGAAGACTGAACAAGTCTTCCATTATTGTTGTGTGGGAGCTTGTCTCTGGCGGGTAAGTATGTTCTTGAAGAACACTTTTCCGGTGTTCTGAAAAACATACTTACCCGCCAGAGACAATCTCATCGATCATATACATCAATCATATATACCTATGAACCCCCGTTCGCAAAAAAAAGTTACTCTCATTCTTATTATTGCCCTCATAGCATTGATTGGTTTTTTAGTGTATAGATCACGCACCCCCAACACTCTTACAGCAACACTCGGGAATCCTTTTGTGCAGAACGTTGATTCACAAAGTATTACTCAAATGAACATAACACAACAAGAGAAAATTACGACTCTCAGTAAAGAGAGCAATATATGGCTTGTTGATCAACCCATCCGTTTTCCGGCTGACACAAGCGTTATCGAAGACCTCCTCGAAAAACTCAACACTATGCGAGTTCAATCCATTGCTTCGAAGACCAAAAATAATCTTGAGGCTTTTGAACTCGATCTCGAGCATCGTACTATTGTAGATCTTTTTCAAAAGGATCAAAAGTCGCTCAGTATTTTTATCGGTAAAATAGGACCAGGACAAACAACGTATGTGACGAGTGAACAAGTGGATCGCGTGTATCTTATGAATCAGGAGCTCACTTCGAATTTCCTCGAAGATTTCCGCGATATGATGATCCTTTCTTTTGATCCTCAAGAAATCACACGTCTGCAATGGACGCGTGACACTGGAACTCTTACGATCGAAAAAAAAGAATCAGTCTGGTCCGGTATTGAGTCAGATGTATTCGATATTGATCAAGAAAATTTTGATTTAACACTCTCGGAAATAACTTACCTTCGCGCTCAGGATATACCAGATCAAAATCAATCTGTTACTTCTCCTATTCTTACGATCAGTTTCTTTGTCGGCGACACTGAGCGAGTACTTAAAATTTTTCCTTTTGAAAAAGACGCACAAAATATTCTCGTACAAAATCACCTTGGGTATTTTTATTGGATTTCACTGGAACAATTTCAAATCTTGGATATTACCAAAGAAAAAATTGCGAAAAAATAGAGTAGTGGACTGTCGCCGAATTTTATTCTTGTTGAATGCACAAAACAAAAGAGGAGGATAATTCTCGCTTTCGAAGCACTGACAGGGCACAGTGTGCTGAGAAAGGAGAGTCTTCCTCCTCTTTTGTCTTGTGCATTACACACGAAACAGTATTCGGCAACAGTCACAAAATAACTCCCATTAATCGACGATTTCAACAGGCGTACCTATTTCCGCCCAATTGTAAACCCATTCTGAGTTTACTTTGTTGACATTCACGCAGCCGTGACTCATTTTTTTACCGAAATTATTATGCCAATAAGCGTAGTGAATATAATAATGCGGCGCAAAATTCAAATTGTACTGCACACGCGGCAAATTATAATTCAAGGGACTGCCTGGGCCATACGTCCAAATGTAATCATGCCAGAGTAATTTTCGGTACACAGTAAATTTTCCTCGCGGTGTTTCAAAGCCAGGGAGCCCAGAAGAGATAAGAAATGAATTCACGAGTTTTTTTCCTTCGTATGCATACAATTTTTGTTCACCAATGATAATCTTAATGCGTTTTGGACCCCCTTCGTATATTTCTCGATTGGGAGCAACAATGATTTCACTCTTTCCATCTTTATTGAGATCCGCACCGGTGATATTCACACCGCCGGTAAAATCTTTCTCATAGGCAAAGAATGCACCAGCGATCTCTTTTCCATTCGCTTCGAATATCCGTACGTGCGGGCCTCCGTCGCTATTCGGCACGACGAGTATCTCATCATATCCATCACCGTCAATGTCAGCGCCTTCAACATTAATTCCTCCGTAAAAATCGTCGGCATACACGCGCCATTCGCCGAGCACTGTTTTTTCTGTATTCGTTTTATAAACTTTCACGCGTGATTGACTCCCGCTATCGACTCCCATAATTAACTCATCCTCTCCTCCTCCGTCGACATTAGCCTTTGCAATACTTACACCGCCGTTCATTTTCTCAGCAAAGGGAAAATATTCCAATGGCAAAACTTTTCCAAAGCGATCAAAAATACGTACATGCGGCCGTGCCTCTTTTCCTGTCGCTACAACAATTTCATCCCCACACTGATCGTCGATATTTGCTGTAGTAACTTCAACACCGCCGTGATAATCTTCCGCGAATGCGTAAAAACCAGCCGTAAATCGAGGCATGCCTTGACCATCAAAGACGCGAATAAAGGGACCTCCTCCGTACCGCGGTCCGGTTACAATCTCGTCTTTTCCGTCACAATCAAGATCACCGCTTGCAATGTGAATGCCCTTTTGCATGTTCGTTTCATACGCAAAAAACCCCGTAATAAACGACCCATTCTGACGAAAGAGTCGCAGGTGTGAGCCTCCTCCTGGTCCTGCGCCGGTGATAATTTCATCGACTCCATCGCCTCCGAGGTCTCCGATAGCTACATCCGCGCCGCCAGCGAAGTTTCCGCTATAGGCCTGAAATGAAAGATTTTTTTCGAAATCGCCTGAACGAAATATCCGTACTTCCGGTGTGTATGTTTCTCGTGCTTCGGCGTGCTGCACTCCGAAGACTGTAACGCCGAGAAAAACACTTACAAAAATAAAGGCTTTATACGCCTTGTTTTTTGATAAAAAATATATCATAGCCCCCATTTTTATTTTTGTTTGATTTTTTGTTTTTTGTTTGATGATTAGTTATATCATAGCATATTCTTCATCCATTGTCAAAAAAAATTGACACGATCTCTGTTTGAATCTTGACAAAATCGTATATTCAACCGTAAGTGCCTGTCGCCGAATACACTTTTCGTCAGGAAATTCTCAAATTAAGCGCCGTGACAGCGCTTCAATTTTTTACCTGAACCGCAAGGACATAGATCGTTCCGTCCAACTTTTTGCCCGGAAGCGTCTTTTATTTTTTTGAGTACAACATTCTGTGTATTTCTTGTTTCCTGCGGTTGCAACAAGCCGCCAAATTGACGTGTCTCCTCACTGAAGACTTTTGATGGAGCAATTTCTTGTTGCCTTTTTTGCATGAGCGTGGACGTCATAACCGACTGCGCTCCCACTTTAAATATAGTGTGTGCAACCTGGCGTGCAATAGTATTCATAAGTTCCGTGAAATGATCATACGCCTCTTTTTGATATTCAACGAGCGGATCTTTCTGCCCATATCCGCGCAGACCAATACCTTCTCGCAAACGTGTCATCTGATCAAGATGATCGATCCAAAGCATATCGATCGCACGAAGCCAAACACTTTTTTCAATCCTTCGCATCAGTTGCGGCTCGCCCACGCTTGATTCTAATTTTTCATAACGTTGACTCGCCCATTGAATCAATACTTGAATGACTTGATCGCGAAGGATATGTACTTCGTTCGTTGCGCTCTGCGGTTGCAAGCCTCGTATATATTTTTTTTCTTCTTCGCTTAATAGAAAAATAGTGCTCATTACTTCTTCTATCTCCTGCATGTCCCAAGAGGTGCTTGTGTTTCTCTCTTGCGCCTTTGACATTCCGTTATTTTTTGTTCTTTCTTGTGTCTTATCAATTGCAGTATGAAATGACACAACCTGTTCTATTTCATTTTCAATCATTTCGAAAGTGCGTTCCCGTAATTTTTTCGGTTCGTGTTCATAATCATAGAGTATTTCGTTCCGTTTTTTGTAAATCACTTCTCGATGTTTGTTCATAACATCATCGTATTCGACGAGGTGTTTGCGTATATCGAAATTTCTTCCTTCAACCTTCTTCTGCGCCGCTTCAATGGAACGAGTGATCAATGAATTCTCCAAAGGCATGTCCTCGGGCTGACCCAACCGTGTCATAAGGCTTTTCAAACGTTCTGATGCAAAAATGCGCATGAGGTCATCTTCGAGAGAAATATAAAATTGTGATTTTCCTGCATCGCCTTGCCGACCGGATCGTCCTCGTAACTGATTATCGATTCGCCGAGATTCGTGTCGTTCCGTACCGAGCACTGTGAGTCCGCCCAGTTGTTTTATTTTTTCCGCTTCACTTGCATTCGGAGGATTGCCGCTCAGGACGATATCTACCCCTCGTCCTGCCATGTTCGTTGCAACCGTTACAGCATGGAGTTTCCCAGCTTGTGCAATAATCTCAGCTTCATGTTCATGATTTTTAGCATTGAGTAAATTGTGCGGTATACCTTCTTTTTTGAGCATCGCACTCAAACGCTCATTTTTTTCAATAGAAATTGTACCGACAAGTACAGGTTGCCCGTTTTCATACAGCTTTTTAATTTCCTGCACAACCGCTTTTGATTTGCCACGTTCCGTTCTATAAATCCTATCAGCAGCATCTATTCGAATCATCGGCCTGTTCGTTGGCACGACTACGACATCAAGTCCATAAATCTTTGCAAATTCTTCCGCTTCGGTTGCTGCCGTACCTGTCATGCCAGCGAGCTTCTTATAAAGGCGGAACAAATTTTGTAATGTGATTGTTGCGAGTGTGAGAGATTCCTGCTTAATCGTCAGACCTTCTTTTGCCTCGATTGCCTGATGGAGACCTTCAGAAAATCTTCGACCAAACATAAGTCTCCCTGTAAATTCATCTACTATCACGACCTCACCCTCGCGCACTACATAATCTCGATCTTTTTTAAACAGTGCATTTGCTTTTAAAGCTTGCTCGATATGATGAATATCTTCCACGCTTCCTTCCTGATACATATTCTTCTTCCCCAGCATACGCTCGACGCGGTCAATCCCGCTTTGCGTGAGTGCCACAGCACGCATTTTTTCATCCATATTGTAATCCTCATTTTCCTTGAGTTGTGAAACAATATGTGCGAAGGTATGATAGCGTTCTGTTGCTTCTTGTGCTGGCGCGGAAATAATCAACGGTGTGCGTGCTTCGTCAATGAGGATACTATCGACTTCATCAATAATTGCGAAATGTAAACTGCGCTGAACTTTTTGTGAACTTTCCTGAACCATGTTATCGCGAAGATAGTCAAAACCAAATTCATTATTTGTCCCGTACGTGATGTCGGCATTATATGCTTCTCGCCTCCCTACAGATCGTAGATTCTGCATGTCGACTTTAAACGAAAGTTTTGTAATTGCTTCTTTAGTTTCTTCTTGTTCGATCTTTGGGTCAAAAATAAAAGCGGCCTCGTGTTGAATACAACCCACAGTCATACCGAGTGCATAAAAAATTCTTCCCATCCAATCTGCGTCACGCCGTGCGAGATAATCATTGACTGTCACAAGGTGCGCTCCTTGACTGGACAGCGCATTAAGATAGAGCGAAAGTGTTGCTGCGAGCGTTTTTCCTTCGCCTGTTTTCATCTCTGCGATTTTTCCTTCGTGAAGCGCCATGCCAGCCATCAGCTGAACGTCGTAATGTCGCTGCCCCAGTGTTCGTTGTGCTGCTTCGCGCACGGTCGCGAACGCGATATCAAGTACGGCATCAAGCGTTTCTCCTTTGTCCAGCCGTTCTCGTAGGATTTTTGTTTGTTGTTTGAGCGCATCATCACTAAGCATCTTGATGTTGTGTTCGATTGCATTGATGCGCCCTACCCGTTTTTGATAGTGTTTAAGAATTTTAACATTAGGATCACCGAATATTTTTTCTAATATTTTCATAGTATCCCTAAGACAGACGTTCTCTTTTCTGACGTTGTTTTTCCTTGAGCTTTCTCAATTGCAATTTCAGTTCATCTGTTACACGATCAATCCCTTCTTCGACCGTTGTGACCTCCTCTTCTGCGAGGATGATCGGTTTTCTGGGTATGACGAGTTCTGCCTTGACCAGAATAATTTTTCCTTTCTTATGATGTGTATTGCTGATGATATCAATTTTCGCAAAAAGAATATGCTGGTATATTTTTTCTACTACAGCAAGCTTCTTCGTAATGTAAGCGATGTGTCTTGCGTTGAGCTCAATGTTTTGTCCATGTATTTGTGGGGTCATACCTTTGATATTCATTTTTTTAATCAAAACCAATATATTGAATTTCTTCATGAAGCTGAATACGATAGAGCGTGCGAATTTTTTGCTTTATGACGCTTATGAGCATAATAATGTCTTCTGCGGTAGCGTTGTTTTCATTTATCACAAAATTGCCGTGAATTTCAGAAATTTTCGCTCCACCTATTCGCATTCCTTTTAGACCTGCATTTTCAATCAGCTTTCCAGCTGCACTGGCTGCTGGATTCATAAATATACATCCAGAGCTTGGAAATTTCAATTCTTGGGTCTTATGCTTTCTAGAAAAATTTTCTTTTACCTTTTCGAGGATAGTATCTTTTGAGCCACGTTCGAGTTTTAACACCGCACTCAAGACTATTTCTTTCTGTTGTTTCATACGACTATTGCGATAGGAAAACTCACATTGTGCGACAGTGAGTGTTTTCTGTTCACCTTTTGCATTCAGAATATCGACTGTTTCAATGACGTTCTTCATTTCTGACTCCCGAGAGCCGGCGTTTCCACGCACTGCGCCGCCAAGAGTCGAAGGAATTCCGGCGGCGAATTCAAGTCCAGCGAGTCCTCGTTGTGCCGACTGCATCACGAGTGTCGTAAGGTCTGTCCCTGCTTCTGCCGTAACATGCGTATCACGAAAAACATAGTGACTATTTTTTGCGCGAATCATAAGTCCATCAAATCCCTTATCGGATATGAGCACATTCGCGCCCTTGCCTAACACACAGTATGGAACATTGTTTCGTAGTGCTTCACGAACAGCGTGTATGAATTCTTTGGTCGTCGCTACCGTTACAAACCAACGCGCTGGTCCGCCGACTTTCATTGTTGTGAAAGGCGCGAGTATGACGTGTTCTTGAAAATTTGGAATATTGAACTTCATCTCAATGTATTACTAAGGACTCTGCTAACGTATAGATATCACCTGCTCCCATCATAAGAACGATATCGTCTTTTTGTACATAGTGTTCCATGAGCTTTTGAGTTTCTTGCAAATTCTTTGCGTACCAAAATTTCTTTTCCGGTTTTTGGTCTTTTTCTTGCTCTGCTTCCAGAGCTCGCGCAATATCCTTGGAAGAAATATGTATATTCCCTTCCCGACCTGCTACGTAATAAATCTCCGGCAGAATCACGAGGTCGGCGGCTTTCAGTGATCGCACAAACTTATTGAACAATACTTGTGTTCGATGCTTTTGGTGCGGTTGGAATACGACGACGATCCGATTGTTGGGATAAAATTCGCGAGTTGCTTGAATAGTTGCTGTTACAGCAGTGGGGTGATGCGCGTAATCCGATATGATGCGAGCATCCTTCCATGTACCGAGTATTTCGAATCTTCGCCATGTACCAGAAAAATCTTTGAACACTGACTGCATTGTATCTTTCTTGATGCCGAATAGTATTCCCCATGTTATTGCCGCAAGCGCATTCGAAATATTAAATGCGCCTGGCACTCGGAGCACGAAATCTTCTACATAATTTTCCCCTACCCATAATTCAAAACTTTGTTCTCCAGAAAGGGTCACAATACTTCGTGCCATGACATCAGCTGGATGATGGATACCGTACGTTCGTATTTGCGCTTTCGGGAGGATAAGTTTTTCTCGACTTACAGAATCATCGGTATTATAAACAAGCCAGCCGTGTTTTGGAAGTTTATCGATATAGCGTTGAAATGCGTTAATAATATTTGGAAGATTGTGATAATAATCCAGATGATCTTCTTCTATATTTGTCAGTACGATGACTTGGGGATCAAAAGACAAAAAATTACTCTGATGTTCACACGCTTCCGCAATCAAAAATTGTTTATTATTTCCGAGACGCGCATTGCTTTTCCATTCTTTGACGAGCGTTCCCACAACAACTGTCGGATCAAACCCAGCCCTCTGCGCAAGCAAACCAATGAGTGCTGTTGTTGTTGATTTTCCATTCGTACCAGCGATATTTGTCCCGACTTGATACGTTCTCATGAGTTCTGAGAGGGCCTGGGTATACGAAAGCTCTGGTATTGCCAATGCACGTGCCTGTTGGCGCTCTTCGTGTTCTTCCGGTACCGCTGAACTATAAATTACAAGATCAACATTTTGTGTGATGTGTTGTGATGCTTCCGGTACATGGAGTGTCATACCAAGCGATCGCAATTTCGAAAGTATTTGGGAATCCGCACAATCTGATCCCGCAACACGTTTCCCTTGCGCATGCAAAATTTGTGCGAGCGCTGACATACCTATGCCGCCTATCCCTATACAATATATATTGTGCGCTTCTGCGAATGTCATAAAAACATTTTTTCTAAGATTACTGCGATTCGATCTCCTGCTGTCTGAGGTTGTAGAAGCTCGAAAAGTTTTGTGCCCATCCGCTGTGTCTCCGTTGTATTCGTGAGCATCTTTTGAACTGTCGTCACTAATTGTATTGTTGTCATCTTTTCTTGAGACAAGTGGAGTGCGGCCATATTGTTTGCGAGTATTGCTGCGTTGATTTCTTGGTGAGAATATGGAAGTGGCACCAGAATCGGCGCTTTTTTGACTGTTGCACATTCTGTAATAGCGCCCAGGCCCGCGCGGGAAATAATCACATCGGCAATCTGCAAAGCATCAGCCATAACGCTTAAGTTCAAAAAATTCTTCGCACGATAATACTCATGTTGAATATGCACGGCCTTCCCTTTGCCAGTCACATGGATTATCTGCGTGAAGGTAAGGAGTTCATGTGCTGCTTTTTCTATACACTGATTTAATCCAAGCGCACCGGTACCACCGCCGAGAATCAGTGTGACAGGAAATTCTTTTTTCAAGTGGAAATATTCGTAGCCGCGAGTTTTATCACCTTCCAGTATCGTCGTGCGCACCGGATTCCCTGTCCACGATGTCTTGTGTGACGGAAAATATTTCAGCGATTCCTGAAAACTTACTGTGATGTGCTTTGCAAACGGCTTGGATAGTCGATTCGAAAGTCCAGGCATTACATCTTGCTGATGAATATATACTGGAATGTGTCTCAGCCACGCTGCTGCGATAACAGGCGGAGCAACATAACTACCGCAGGAAAGTACGCCGTTTGGTCGAAAACGACTTAACACACTTTGTGCTTGCACAAAACCCTTACCGATACGGCCGAAATCAATGATGTTATGAATGCTCCAATAGCGCCGAAATTTTCCTGCCGATATGGTAATAAACGGGATACGTGTTTCGGCAAGGAACTTTCGAGTTGTTTCCGAACGATCAGCAAGAAAAATATATTCCACTTGTGGATGGCGTTTTTGAAAATGCTCAGCGATCGCAAGCAGTGTCGTAGTAGGACCGCCTGTTCCGCCTCCGATGAGGAGTAATTTCATGTGCGTTGTCTGTGCTTAGAAATATTGATGAGTATACCGAACGCCGTCAAGAGCATGACAATAGCAGAACTGCCATAACTCACAAACGGTAATGGAATGCCGGTGAGGGGTAAGATAGAAACCATAGCTCCGATGTTCACAAAAGCTTGAAAGAGAATCCACGTTGTTATACCTATTGCAAGGAGTTTACCAAAGATATCGGGTGCTTTTTGAGCAATGTTTAATCCTCGCAGAAGTACAAGTATAAATAATACAATAAAACTTACAACAACGAAAAAACCCAATTCTTCAGCCATGACTGCGAAAATCGAATCACCCGTCACTTCCGGTAAAAAGTTATGCTTCTGCCGCGAATTATTGAGACCCAATCCAAAAAGTCCGCCTGATCCAATGGCGAGTAAAGCTTGATTAATGTGATACCCAATACCTTGAGGATCAAGTTCTGGATTGAGAAAAACAGAAAAACGCGCGGCTCGATAGGGTGCTATTTTGATGAGTAACGCAAACACTGCGCTTGCTCCGAACCCAAGGAGTGCCAGGTGTCTGAACGGCGCTCCTGCTGCAAAATATATAACCAGTGCAATCGTTGCAATGACTGTCATGGTGCCAAGATCTGGTTGCAACATAATAAGCAACGCAATAATTCCTAGCAGAAACATAAATGCCAGAAGTCCATAAGAAAAATCGTGTACTTGCTTTTGGCGTTTTTCAAGCCAGGTCGCAAGATAGATAAGAAATGTGAGTTTTGCGACTTCTGTTGGCTGAAAAAGAATCCCGCCAATATTAATCCACCTTCGTGCACCAAGATATTCATATCCAATACTCGGTATCAATACGAGCAATAACAGGATAATAGTCATGACGAGCAAAACGAATGCGTAACGTTTCCAGTATGTATATTGGATGTTTGATGTAATAAAAAAAGCGATCAAGCCAAGAATAATACCGTATAACGCCTGATGTTTGATATAATAATAGGGATCCTGAAATTTTTGGAATGCTATCGCATTGGATGCTGAAGTCAGTATGACAAATCCAAAAATAAGAAGGAATCCGATCAATCCAAGGAGGACGTAATCAGCTTGCTGTTTCTTTTTTATATTGAGTTTCTCTATTTTTCTTGTACGTACCATGGGCGAAGTATAGCATTTTTCAACGAAAAAATCCCGATCAGATTCGGGATTTGCGTGTTATTGAGTGTCTTTGATAATACAAGATTTCTTTACATCCGTTCTTCTGACGCCCTGTATTTCTCGATCAATCGTGTAGTTTCAGCTTCTACTTGTTTCAGCTCTTTCAGTAACCGTTGGATTGAATCACTCTGAATGTGTATTTTTTTTGTTTTTTTGTTTTTTTGCATTGAGGAGAAATAAATTTTTTTTCATAGAGGGAGAGGCATGCAACGAATTTCAGGTGGAGGAAACCCGAAATCGTTACATGCCTTTCACCCTATGCTTCACTCTCTGTGAGGGAGACGTCAGGAGGCCTCAATGCAAAAATTGTTGTGCCTTGTATCGTCTCTCCCCTCATAGAGAGTCAAGAAAGGTATTTTTATGATATCGCACTTTTTTATTTCTGTCAAGAATAACTGACAAAATATACTTATTTTTCTCTAAAATAAAATACTTTTTGATGTCTACTCGTCCCAAATTATCTTGCCGATGTGGAGTTCGAAATAACAAAAAGGAGTGAGTGTATTTGAGTAATAAGTTCGCTGATCTCTTTCATCCCTCTTTCTGTAAACGCAACATACGTTTCAAGTATGACTACTTCTTCAAATGTGCTGACCATCTGAATTTTTGCTTCAAAAATGGATTGAATATATCGTAACGTATTCCATTGCGTTGATAAACTTTTTTTTACAATCCCTAATTGTGCTAACGCTTCATCGTTTGTTTCATTCTTCATATCTTCTCCGCCTGTTTCATTGAACCAAGTGATCATTGCTTCTGTCTTATTTGAGAATGCCTGCAGGGATTGTAAAACGCTGAGTAATTTTTGTTTTTTGAGCATGACGCGCATTTCTTGTATTGTGGGGCGTAGTTTCCCGGCGATTTCACGCACGTCGCTATACTCCCTGATGCCTTCAAGAGTGAGATTTTCTTGCTGTAACATCTCTTTGATTTCGTTCATGCGATGTATGAATGTTTGTTGTTCTGTATCTGAGATGAACGTCATGTTTCCCGCATTGGTCACAATCAATTCAACGGTTTCTAAAAGTTGGGAAATGAGTGTCTGTGTAAAAATTTTTCCTGCAGATACAAGTTCTCTTTTTTCCTCTTCGGTCATATCTTGCGATCGATCTTTCGCGCGATTATAAATTTTAAGAAATTGCTCGCGTGCTTCCTCGAGTGATATTGTTTCTTTTTCTTGCGGTGCATCATTCTGCATTTGGTCTGTATCGTCCACATTTGTATTTTTCTCTTCTAGTTGCGGCGTTATTTCATTGCTACTGCTTTCACTTTGATTCGTATTTGTTGTTTGATCTTGAGCGTGCGTCACTGTTGCTCCAATAGTCCATAATGCAATGCCGAGCAGAAGAAATAAAAGTAAAAATCCAAAGATATGGATTCTCTGTCGTTCAAATGTTGATCCCGGTACAATAGTGATTTTTGCTTTCATAACGTTTATTGAGATATTACCTGCCTATTATTCATCTCCTGAATCGAGAGACTTGATATCTTGTATATACGGTTCAAGTGCAGCGGCGTCTTCAAGCATTTGCCACGCAGTCGTTGTTGCTTCGAATTGCTCAATTTGCTTCGTAACATCTGCACTGAGTATAAGAAAATTCTCATCTACACCGGCGGTTCTTACTGTTGTATTTGTGTTTTTTGACGGCTCTCTTTGTTGTTCTTGTTCTGTTTCTTGCTCTGCTTCATTATTTTCTGCGTTATGAACATTTGTCTGATCCTCTGTTTGATTTTGTGTTTGTTCTTCAGTCTTTGGTGTTTCAGGCTGTTTGATTTCTTCGTTTTCTTCTCCTTCCTTCCTTTCTGCCTTGTTTTCCGCTGCCTCTTTGGGTTGCTCGATGTTTTGATTTGCATTTTCGATACCTTCAGACTTTTCTTTTGTAGTTTCTTCTCCGGCGTTTTGTGAAGTATTCTCCACATAAATATAGCGGACTATTTGATTGACTGTCGTTCCAAAATGTTGATACGTATTTTTGACGAGAGCGATAGCAAAAAGCGCGACTGTTGCACTCACGGCGCCAAAAAAGAGAACAGTATGATTCCATTTTCGTTCTTTTTTTACTGCCGGCTTCTTTGGTATTTTTACGAGCATTTCTTGCAATCCGTGTTCTGCAAAATCGCGCGATACTTGCATGCGCTCTTTGCGTAATCCAAATGTTCGTGCTGTTTGCAACAGCTCTAAAAATTCTTTTTTTTCTATCTCGGATACTGGGAGCACAGCCAATTTTTCGAATACGTGAGAAGATCGATCCTGCTCGAGATCATCAATATATTCATTCAAAAGCTGCACGAATTCATCTCGTACTGCTTCTGGAGAATCAAATGAGTTGTGTTCTTGACTATTTTCTTTACTGTTGTTCATATGCTTGTGATACGAGTGCCGCCTTTCGTAAGGCTCGAAACTGAATGACTTTTACATTTCCCTCCGTAATATTCAATTCCAGCGCGGTCTCTTTAATCGAATAATTTTTCAGAAAGCGATATTCCAGTACGAGCCGGTATTTCTCTGGCAACATCTTCATTATTTTTTGGACTGCTGCTTCTTTGACGGTGTCTCCAGAATTTTTATCCTCATCGATAAACTCATCGAAATTTTTTATTACAGGACAAAATTCCTCGAGTGAAATTGTTGGTTTTTTATATTTTTCTCTCCACCAATCCGCAAGTTTGAATTTTCCAATTTGATAGAGCCAATTCTTGAACCGAGCCTGACCTTTAAATTTCAAAATGTTCACAAAAGCGTCTATGAGTGTGTCTTGCGAGAGGTCTTTTGCGTCCTCTGTGTTGCCTGTGTGACTGTAAAAGAAACGGCACAAAGCAGGAAGGTATGCTTTATACAATTGAATCACTGCTTGCTGATCACCTGCCTTTGCAAGGTCCACGAGAGATTGTTCTTCTTGTTTTTCGAGCATAAGAAGTGCGGGCTTTGCTTTGATTTAAGGTCGAAAAAGGTTACGTTATTCTTTCTTCAGTACAGCAAAAAAAGCTTCTTGTGGAATATCAACCTTGCCTTGTGCTCGGAGGCGTTTTTTGCCGCGTTTCTGTTTTTCGAGAAGTTTCCGTTTACGTGTTACATCACCCCCGTAAAGTTTTGCCGTAACGTCTTTCCGGAGCGGGGCTATGCGTTCCGAGGCTATGATCTTTGATCCTAATGCTGCCTGCAGACGCACCTCAAACACTTGCCTCGGTAAAATATCTTTGAGTGCGGCAACGATCTTTCTGCCAGCATAATATGCCTCCTTACGATACACGATACTTGCCAACGGTTCAACTCTTTCACCGGCAACAAGGATGTCGAGTCGTATAACGTCGGCCGTTTCGTAATGACTTAACTCATAATTCATGGATGCGTAACCGGAACTGACATTTTTCAGTGCGTCATAAAAATCGACGACAATAGCCGCGAGCGGAATTTCATAGTGCAGGATAACACGTTGTTCATTGATGTATTCAATACCCTGCCCGGTGGGTCTCCCTCCTTTCTTATTCACAAGCTGCATAATGCCGCCGAGATATGTTTTCGGAGTAATAATATCAAGCTTCACCCATGGCTCTTCTATTTTTTCAATACTGCTTGGATCCGGTAGTTCCAGAGGGCTATGGATCTGTTGTGTATCACCGTTATTCGTAAAAATATTGTATGCTACCGAAGGCGCGGTAACAATGAGATCAAGATCAAATTCACGTCTCAGTCGCTCTTGAATAATTTCCAAATGGAGAAGTCCTAAAAAGCCACAACGAAATCCGAAGCCAAGCGCCTTGGAATTTTCTGGTTCAAACATAAGACTCGCGTCATTGAGTTTGAGTTTCCCCATCGCCTCGCGTAAGGCATCATAATCGCTGCCGTCTTTGCAAAATATACTTGCATAGACCATGGGTTTGATTTGTCGATAACCCGACAACGCTTGCACTCGACATGTCTCTTTCCCCTGAAAATATTGTTGCAGTGTCACGGTGTCGCCGACTCGCGCTGTGTCTAATTGCTTCATACCCGCAACGATGTAGCCTATCTCTCCAGCTTGCAATATTTTTTGGCTTGCCAGTTGCGGCTTAAAATGTCCAACCTCGAGCGCATGAGTCATTGTTGCACTCGCCATGTATCGAATAAGATCTTGGGTATGCACTTGGCCGTCCACGACTCGAACGTATGTGATCACCCCGCGGAAGTCATCGTACATGGAATCGAAAATAAGCGCTCGCAACGGAGCTTCTAAATTCCCTTTTGGAGCTGGGACACGATCGATCACTGCTTCTAAAATTTTCGGAACACCTTGACCGGTTTTCCCTGAAGCATACAAGATGTCGTCTAGCGCACATCCTAAAATTTTTATGAGTTCTTCACTGACTTTTTGCGGTTGTGCTGCTGGCAGATCTATTTTGTTTACGATCGGAATAATTTCTAAATTGTGTTCGAGCGCAAGGTAAAGGTGCGCGAGCGTTTGCGCTTGTATACCTTGCGTTGCGTCTACGAGCAACAATGCTCCTTCGCATGCTTGGAGCGATCGCGATACTTCATACGAAAAATCAACATGACCGGGTGTGTCGATGAGATTTAAAATGTATTCGGTATCATGCACTGTGTATTTCATGCGCACGGGTTGGAGTTTGATCGTAATTCCGCGCTCGCGTTCCAGTTCCATTTGATCTAAAAACTGTGCTTTCATGATACGCTTGTCAACGGTGCCGGTTATTTCTAATAATCGATCAGCGAGAGTTGATTTTCCGTGATCAATATGTGCGATGATGCAGAAGTTTCGAATCAAGTGTTGCATATGTTTTTATTGACATGTGAATGTCGAGACAGAAGAGGAAAGGAGAGTGTTTGGATATCACAGGGCATTTTTGGATATCACAGGGCATTTGAAGAAAATCATACTCCCCTTCCTCTTCTTTCGCGGCGCTACTATATTTTCGCAAACCATACTTTGAGTTTCTCTACTTCTGGGAATTTCCATGCAAAGGCGATGATAAGATATGTAATGCCGCCGACAAATACTGAAAGACTCGTTTGCGTCAAGAGTCCGAAATAGGTGCGCATATCCACAAGCGGCGCGATACTATACTTTGCGCCTTGTATGATAAATCCCATGAGTAACGAGGCACAAGCGATCTTTAGTGCTGAGCGAATGATATGCGCGTCATCGATGTCACCGATGCGTATTCGAAGCGTCGCAAGAAGCATGAGCATATTCACGAGCGCGGCAATGGAAAAAGCGAGTGCAATGCCGTAAAGGCCCAAGGATTGTACGAGCCAGAGCGAAAGAACTGTGTTGATGATGACGGAGATAATGCTCGTCATCACAGGAGTTTTGGTATCTTGTTGCGCGAAAAAAGCACGCGCGAGCAGCGGGATTGATGCCTGCGCAAAAAGAGAAATGGAAAAAAATCCGAGGGTTTGCGCTGTTTGCTCTGTTGCATCCCAACCGAAAGCACCGTGTCCGAGTCCGAGGATAAGACGTACGATTTGTGCGCGCAACAGCAATATTGCAACGCTCATTGGAATAATGCAAAAGAGAATTCTCCGAAAACTTTCAGAAAAAATTTTGACAAACATGACGTTGTTTTTTTGGACGAACGCTTGACTAAAGATGGGGAAAGCAGATAGTGCGAGTGAAACCCCAAACACATTGATTGGAAAATGTTGTAGGTTATCTGCCCAAGACCAAATTGTAAGACTGCCTTCCGAAAGACGTGCAGCGATTATCCCTGTCACGATCAGCAGATTGAATTGCGTGATTCCGAGTGCAAATGATCGCGGTGCCATAAGCTTGAGTATTTTTTTAACGCCCGGGTGTGACCATGATACTGTCGGCTTCCATCGGAATCCTACTTTATATGCGCCGGGGATCTGGACCAAAAAATGAAGCAGTGCGCCAAGAACGACACCGTATGCAAGACCCAGCGGACCAAACTGATCTTCAAAAAAAACAATACCAATAATAATTCCGAGGTTATACAGGATCGGTGCCAACGCGTAGGCGGTAAATTTACGAAAAGAATTGAGTATCCCCGAAAGAACATTGCTCGCACCAAAAAATATCATGCTTATCAACATAATACGCATCAGACTGGCTGATTGTTGTTGTAATTCCGCTGACCATGCGCCAACGAGGAGTTGCATAATTTCTTCCGCAAAGAAGTACGCAACACCTCCGAAAATGAAAAGCCCAAGAAGTAAGAGATTAAAAATACTTTGCACGAGTCTCCATGATTCGTTATGATTCTGATGCCAATATTCAATGAACACTGGTACAAAAGCAGCAAAGAGTGCGCCGAGGACGAGCATGTTAAAAATAAAATCAGGAATTTTAAAAGCAGCATTGTAGGTATCCAATACTGCTGTTGCACCGAATTTTTGCGCAAAAAGATTATCACGTACGAGTCCGAGTATTCTACTTGCAACCGAAGCAAGACCTATAATAACAGCGCCTCCTGTAAGTGAATGTTCGAATCTCTCCCAGAGTTTACGATGCATAGTTTATCTTAGTTTTACGTGATCTTCATTATATCATACGCAAAACCAAAAGGCTGCCGTTTATAACCTATAATGAAGCATACGTGAAACTGCTTCCTTGGGAGACACCTTAAAAGAACGAGCTTTTAAGGGAGGAGAGAGTCTTTACCAAAGCGAGGAGTTTGCGCTTCTTCAAAAGAGTTTATAATCGAGGCAGCCTGCTGATTTTGAATCTCTAATAAAACTTTTAGTTCGATCAGAGTTTTTCAACGGGAAAAGTACTTTTCATTATGCTCCAAGCTTTTCTTTTCGTCAAGTGACATTGACATATTTTTGTGGATAACTCTGATTGTGCGTGGCACATTGAGGTATCGTAGTTATTTTTATGAGGCTTTTATTTCTCTGAAAATTTTTTTGTTATTACTTGTGAACATATTTTCTTCAATTCTTAGTATAAAAATTTCCATTTTATGTCAATACCTATTGACATTCTTTGAACATCACGCTATAGTGCTTTGAACCTTGCCGGATGTTTGTCTTTCTTTGCAAGGAAAGACGCTGGTAAGGAAACATTGACATTCGATTTTTCCCCGAAGCATTGGCTTTGGGCACAAGGAGAAAAAAATGAAAAATTCTACGAAGAGGGTCTCGAACTTGCTGTTTCTCAACGAGATCGTGGGGTGGCTCGCACTCGTTGGAATTGTAGTGACTGCGGTGATCGGTTTTTCTATGTACGGGTTGCTCGCTGCTTTCCAGATGGCGGCCGTTGCCGGGGTAGTTGGGCTCTTCTTGTTCGAATTTTGCTGTTACTTAGTGAAGGGAGTTGAGGAATCGTTGCGCTTCGAAGCATGGATAGAAGCGCCAAAACAAGAAGAGCTCGCACCCTCCAAGGAGACCCCGATCTCGATGCAATTCGCATGGTACTGTGACGAGGAGCCCACGCGGATTACGACAGGGGTGTTTCCACGGGATGTCGTTGGGATGAGAAAATCCCGACATATCCTCGGCTAGCGACTGCTGCCCCCTGTTTTGTCCTCCCCCCCCCCTTCCACCTGCCCCTTGAACTCTTCCATTCAAATCCCTCCTTCCCGCGCAAAGCTTCCTTCCATCTCAAAAATAAACAGAACTTCACATTGAAATTTTGCTCGGAATATCCCTCCTCCGCTCCTTCCTTATAAGGCCGTGCGTTATTTTCAACAACGTTTCGTTGTGCACGGCCTCTTTTCATACTCAAAATTTCTTGCGCTTTTGTATGATGAGACTGTCGCCGAATACACTTTCGTGTGCAATGCGCAAAGCAAAAGAGGAGGAAGACGCACGCTTTCGCAGCACACTGTGCATTGTTAGTGCTTCGAAAGCGTGCGTCTTCCTCCTCTTTTTTCTATGACTCAAATTTATTTTCACGAGCGAAAGCGCATCCGACAACAGTTCCACTTATCTTTTTTCTTTTTGGAGGATGATGCTGTAAGCAGTATCGGCGATCAACTCTACTTCCCATTCTGCACGATTATCCTCGAGTGCAACTGCCTGAATCGGAAATGTTTTTACAATCGAAACCGCCTCCGGCAATACAACACTACTCTGCACACGCATCGGTCGCGCGCCTGATTGTTTTTGCACAAATAAACTGTACGTTTCGTATCGATTTCGCGGTTTCACAAGGTCTAATTTCCACGGGAGCTCATATTCGATTGTCACGGTTTTTCCTTCTCCCGGCGCTAATTCGAGCCACTGACCGAACACGGTCTTTCCGTTTGTCTTTTGAATCCGCACTCCGGTGCGTTCGTCAATAATCGTTGTTCCTTCGATCGCCAGCAAATCCTCGTCCTCCTCAGCATTTTCTTCTGGCGTCAAAAATCGTGTCTCAGGAATCCGAGAAAATCCTTGCGCTTGCCGCAACCGACTTCCTTCCGGTACGTAAAAACGCAAGTACGCAGTATTCTTTACACCCTTCAAGACATCGCTCTGATCTCCATTATGAACGCGCGTCAAAGTGACGGAATCAATGATCGTCCCGTCCTCTGCAATACGCGCGGTGTGTGTAAGCGAATCGTCAATGACTCCATCGGTCTTCCCTCCGGCGATATTTGTTTTTACGATCATCAGAAAATCCCCGTCGACTTGCTTCACTTCCCCTGCCCAACCAAATTGTTTCATTTGTTCCTCAAGCGCCGTATCAGAAAAATATACGATCATCTCTCGCCGACGAAGTGTTTCATACAACGCAAGCAATGTCGGCTGAATATTTTCTTTTTTGAGAGAAAACACTGCGTTCAAAAACTTTGGCGTGAAATCAGCAATAAATTGCTTAGGAGTTTCTGTTTCGTGGAGTGTTATCTCGGCGGAAGTCTGCGCAAAGCTTCTAAAATTCATCGCATCTATCATGATGCCGTAGTCTTCGGCCATATCAATAGGACCGGTGATCGGCAACAAGCGTTCAATTACATCGGGCGTAATCCCAAGGACGCCGTCCACGGTTGGACCCTGACTGTGTTCGTAAAACCACATAATTTTTTGCGCCGAAGTCGGCCAATCTGGCCACCAATTCGCGTCCTGAATTTGCCAATGCGGATTCACAAGACGCAACGGTTGCGGAGCTTGCAATTTCTGATCCAACCAACTGGAGATATCATACGTGCCGCCGCCTGGAATTTTGAGCGTTTTGACACGCCCCTTCGCAATATCAATGACTGCGAATCCACCGAGAAAACCGAGGCTTGCCCGGAGCTCGTCATTATTCGCAAAAACAAAAAGATAACGTCTATCCTCTTCGTGCCCGAGAATTGTGAGGAGTCCATCAAACAGATCAAAAATCTGATCTGTCGTTTGTTCGATCGTAGGAAGTTGTTTTTGTATTTCTATGAATTTTGTTTGGTAATTTTTTGGCAGCGTTTGCGGATCGACTGCCTTCACATGCTTCGCTGCAAGACGAATGTGTTCTACCGACGGAGTCAAAGATTTTTGCACAACGGCGATCGCCGTCGTTAGAGGTACTTGGACATCGGAAAGACCAAGAAAATTACCGATACTCTCCAGGCGTTCAAATCCCGCGATTGCAAAAGCAATTTTTGTACCGGCGATCGAAGCTTCTCTTCCAGCAATAGCAAGATGCTCTGCTGCGCGCAATTTTGTACCGACGCTCGGCAGCCACTTGAGGAGTTCCACTCCTCCGGTGAGTGCGTATAAGCGTCCCTGAGCATTTTGAAATTGCGCTTCGGCTTTGCGAAACATATCTTCAGCGCTTTTTACTTCTCCACGCAGTAACAAGTCGACTCCAAGTTGGATAGTATCTGTACCCTGCTGCATTGCTTCTTCAAAGAGAACCTTTTGTTGTTGAATTTTTCCGTACGCTCTCAAAATATATACGGGACTAATCAAAACAAATGCTACTCCTCCAAAAATGATGATGTGTTTGAACACACGCTGGAATCCTTGTAGCGTAAATTTTGGTCGTATTTTTTGAATTGCATCTTGATATTCTCTCTGTTCTTGCTTCAGTGGCAGATGGCGATCGTTCAATGTACTAAAAAGCAATGCTTTATTACGCGTACGAGGTGGCACAATATGTGTTTGTGTATTTTTGAATTGTGTTGTTTGTCTTTGATACTTCGGTGCGACCTCATTGTTTTGCGGACGTCTTGCGATCTGCTGTGCCTCCTGTACTGACCCCCTCTTTCCGAATGCGTTGAATATGCTTTTCAACTTCCTCTGCATGCTTTCTGCGACATTCCATTGTCTCTGAGGCAGTAATGTTGAAGGCGTGTGCCGCGAAGATTGTTCCGACTTACTCTGTCCTTTAATGCCCTTGAGATCGATCACATTTTCCTGCGGTATAGAAAAAACACTCCGCTTCCGAAACGTATGTTTTGAACGGACCGGAATTGTCCATCGAGTCTTTTTCTTTTGTGTTTCGGTCATGAATACTTTTTTGTGCAGGATTCGTAAACCTCAAGAGTCCTGCGTGTCATGTCTTGCCAACTGAAATGCCGCGCGTAACGCTGAGCTTCTTCTTTGATTTTCTCCCTGTGTTCAGGATGTGAAAAAATATTTTGAATCGCATATATTATATCATTTTTATCTTGCGGATCAAAATACGAAGCGTATGACTTCAGTATCTCAGGTAAACATGAAGCCTTTGATGAAAGCACTGGCGTACCGTGCAGCATCGCCTCCAACGGCGGTAGACCAAATCCCTCATACAGTGAAGGGAAAATATACGCAAGTGCGTTTTCATACAATACAGAGAGTTCCTTGTCGGTAACGAACCCAACAAATCGCACATGATCCAACAGACCAAATTGTCGCGCCTGTTCCTGCAGCTGGAGGTAAAAATAATCATTTTTTCCAACGAGCACGAATTGCCAATTGATTGTGCCTTGCGCTTTCAGTGTTTGTACGACATCGAGTAAGATACCAAGATTTTTATGTGGATAGGCATTGCCGACATACAGAAGGTACGGCTGTTGCACCGCCAACTTTGTGAGCATTTCTTTTTGCTGCGTTGCGTTATAATGATGCATCGGTACGTTATCCGCACCTTCGTAAGTCACGACGATTTTGTCTGAAGGAGTGTGAAACGTCTGTTGAATATCCTGTTTTGAAAAATTCGAAACTGTGAGAATTTTTTGTGCGTGTTTCGCTGCCTGCGAAATCACACATCGATAGCCGAGTTGTTTAAAAAAATATTTCACTGGACCAAGTGTAGAAGCTTTCCGTGTAGGAAAATGATGCAGAATGAGATCGTGGATTGTTAATACAAAGCGGCTACGAAAAAACAGCGGAACATTATAATGCGGAAAATGCACAAGATCGAGATGAAGCTGCGCCAGGAGTCGCGGCATGAGACGTTGTTCTTGAAAACTATACCAAGGAAAATCTGCCAAGACTTTATGAAAATGTGTGTTGTGAAATTGCACGTGATCGAAATCTTCTTTCTGGAAAAAGATTGTATAGGTATTGGTGTGATCAATTTCTTGCAGACATTCGATCAGTTTTTCAGTATATCGACCTAGGCCCTTCGCCCTTCCACCTCCATAAAACCGAGCATCAATGCCGATATGCATACTCCAAAATATTACGTGTTTTTTGTGCGGTATCCTGCCAAGTAAACTGTTTTGCGAGACGTCTTCCGCGCGTAATCAACGTATTTCTCATTTCTCCATTCGTGAGCAACAACTCCAAAGCATTGTGTATGTGTGCAACATGATACGGCTGAACATACACTGCGCTTCTGTCCATGACCTCGGGCAGCGCTGACACGCAACTCACAATAGCAGGAGTACCCGCAAGTGCGGCTTCGAGCGGCGGAAATCCAAACCCTTCGTAATATGACGGATACATCAAAATGTGCGCGCGTCGATATAAAGAGTACTTATCTTGCTCGGGAATGTAACCGATACACTGCACCCAAGGGATACTGTGTTTATATTTCTGAGGTAGTTTTCCGATCACAACGAGTGTGAGGTTTGGATATAACTTCGTAATGGATGCTGTGTGTTGTAATCTCTGAAACGCTTCGCATACTGCTTCAAAGTTTTTGCGCGGATGTTCCGCTCCGAACATGAGAACGTAATGTTTCGGTAGTTTATATTTTTTTTGTATTCCGTCTTCCACGAGAGATTTTCCATCCTGCAATGCTTCGTGTGTTATTTTGAGATGATCGGCACCCGAATATATCACACTGATTTTTGCCTCCGGAATTTGATATTCTGTTATCAGATCTTTTTTAGTATGATACGATACCGCAATAATATGATCAGCTCGTTGAAAAAAATGCTTTGGCCGTATGCACGCATGCCACAATTTTCCTTTCAAAGAAAGAAACTGCGGATAAAGACGCGTTGCAAGATCGTGTGCCGTGACAACGAAACGACATTTGCGAGATACACTCATAAATCCCCAATTTGGTGCAAAAAAAACATCTACTCCGCCGATCATTGTATCAATTGCAGGAAAACCAAAAAAAATTTGCGCGCTGTTGAAGATTTTATTCGGAAGTGAAAAAGGCATAATATGCACGTGTTGTTTTTCAAAAATTTTTTTTAACTCAAGGAGTCGATAATTTTTCTGAAAAGCATTATAAAATAAAAGATATTCATTTTCCGTATCAACCTCTACGAGGTGTCGCACAAGTTCCATCGTATATAATACAATGCCGCTTGGGTATGGCTCCAAAAGCGGTCGAATATCTATACCAATGCGCATAATTTTGATTGAGATCTTACTCAAGCCTGTTGCGTCATCATCCCGATGCAGTATCAGGATTCCACACCTCGTTTGCGTCTGACCTCACCCTACGGCCAAGCCGTCACTCTTTTTTCCAGTCTATACTGCCTTGAGATACCGATGGATATAAACAAGTATGAAACTCACAATGAGGCCGAGTATTCCACCGACGAGAATGATGAGCCACGCAGGTTGCTGATCATTCACAATGACCGGCTGCGAACCAACAACCATGAATAAATCTTTTTCTACGGATTGACCAAACGCAGAGGCTTGCTCTTCTACGGTAGCGATGATTGACTGAGCGAGTTTTTCTGCGGTCGTGCGATCATTGACGGTAAATGTTACAACAATATTCTGCGGAGAGTATTGCTTTGTTTTAAAGCGATTTCCGAATCGTTCGAGATTTGTAATTTCCGGTGGAATTTTTGCTTTCTCATATACTTCCACGAGAAACGATGGTGTCAAAAACCAACTCACAATATTTTGTGCATACAGCTCCGCAGCTCGCAAGACATAATATCCATCATATTGGTAGTCTGTTGTTTGCTGCACCTCACCGCGATTGATCGCAAAGGCAACCGAGGTTTTGAATCGCTCTGGCATCGCCCACGCAATGATCGCTGCACCGGCGATCACAACTACGGTAAAGCTGACAATAAATTTTTTGTAATTCTTGATTATACGAATGTGATCTTTGAATTCCATAGATTTAAAATTGTGTCATTGGATATGAGACTTACGCTCCCATTGCTTCCACGCTTCCTCTACAAACTGCTGAATTTCTTTTTTAAATCTCTCAACACTAAATTGTTCTACATGCGCTCGAATAACCTTTGGATCAAATTGTCCTGGATGAAACTGCAGTACTGCTTTTGTGAGTGATTGCCAATTTTGATCTTCAAAGAATGTTCCGGTTTTCCCTTGTATCACCGTTTCAGTTACACCGCCTCTTTGATATGCGATCACAGGGGTACCGGATGCCATGGCTTCAATCGGAATAATACCCAAATCTTCTTCTTGCGGAAATATGAGCGCCTGTGCTTTTTGATACAACACCGCCAATTGTTCATCACTTACTCGGCCTTCGAATTCAATCGTATCGCCAGCTAATTTCTTGAGACGCTGTTCATCCGGTCCGCTTCCAAAGACTTTCAAGCGACGCTTCATCGCATTAAACGCTTGAATCGCGATATCATAGCGTTTATATGGAACAAGCCTTCCTCCAATGAGAAAATAATTATCTTTCTCGTCAGTAGAAATCCGAAACTGAGAAAGATCAACCGGCGGGTATATCACGGTACTTTCTCTTTTATAATACTTTTTTATCCGCTGTTTGACAATCTTAGAATTCGCCAGAAAAATATCCACACGATCTGCGGCTGCGAGATCCCAAATCCGTAAAAAACTCAAATAACAGGCGATGACTTTTTTCATGAAACGATTGTAGGCAAGTTCTTGCACATACTGTTTGGTATCGGTCCACAGATACCGCGTTGGAGTATGGCAATAACAAATATGAAGCGTATGCGGGGAAGTGAGCACGCCCTTTGCAAGACTTGCACTACTTGAAATCACAACATCAAAAGCAGACAAATCGAAATGCTCCACAGCAACAGGCATCAACGGAAGATACCATTTATATTTTTTCACACCCAACGGCAAATGCTGGATAAAGGAAGTTTGAACGTTGGCTTTCGAAAATATTGGGTCTGCCGACTGTGTATCATGGAGTAATACAAAAATAGGTGCTTCTGGCCATAGTTCGTGAAACACTTTAAGCACGCTTTCTGCGCCTCCGTCTTGCGCCAAATGATCGTGAACGAGAGCAATTTTCATATTATACATTTTAAAGAGCTTTGCGCTTTTTGAAAAGTGCAATGGGCGTTTTCAATAGTATGTGTATATCCCAAAAGAGCGACCAATTTTCGAGATAGTAAATATCCAAACGCGCTTCTTCATCAAAAGGCAGATTCGATCTGCCAGAAATTTGGGCTAAACCCGTGATGCCCGGTTTAATCGCGAGGAGTTTGAGTTGGCTCTTATGATATTTCGCTACTTCCTTCGGCTGATGTGGCCGAGGGCCAACGAGACTCATATCGCCCTTCAAAACATTAAAAAACTGGGGGAGTTCGTCAATGCTTGTCAACCGCAGCCAGCGCCCAACAGCGGTCACACGCGGATCATTTTTAATTTTGTACACCGCACCCTCTCGACTATTTTGTTTCGAGATGAGTGCTTGTTCAAATTTTTCTGCAAAACCCTCGATACCTGATATTTCTTTCTTATGATCGGTACAATATTCTGACTGCATAGAACGAAACTTATACACGACAAAGATTTTTCCGCGATATCCAACGCGTCCGTTTTTATAAATCACCGGACCTCGATCCTCAATTTTAATCGCGATGGCAGCGAGCACCATCAAAGGACTCGTCAGTATGATAAGCATGAGGGCTCCGAACAAATCAAGTGTTCGTTTTGCAACCCTTCCCCAACCATCCAAAGGAGTCCGTATGAGTTCAATAATAGGAATACCAGCAAGTGAATCGACGGCAACATGAATTGCTTTGGTTTCGTAAATATTCGGAACATACTTAAAAATAATATGTTTTTCATGGCACCATTCAACGAGTTCGTTTTCCTCTTCATGCGAAAGAGTTGTGTCAGCTTGAATGACTTCATTCAGATGTTCTGTGTTATGCAATTCGCTGATCTGTTGCAGTGTGTCATGATGATAGCGATCGAAAATTTGAATAACTTTGTAACCAAAACTTGCATTTTGTTCTAGCATGGCACGCAGCGCTTTTGCCGAAGAATTGCTCCCAAAAATGATTATTTTGTGTACGCCGATACCTTTTGCAAAAAGTGCACGTTGCACTTTGAGGATAATCATGCGCCCAAGAGTTACAAAAACGATACTCAAAATCCAGCCAGTAATAATAATGAAACGCGAAGAAAAAAGTTCACGCTGAAAAAAAATCAGGACGATGATAAGGAGTACGCCGGTAGAGCATCCGATAAAAATAGATCGCGCTTCCTGGAGGATACTGCGTCTCCCTTGAAATGAATACAATCCTGTCAGCGCGAAAATGAATATGAGTACGGCTGTAATTAAAAAAACGATCGCAGTATATTCAGAGAGTGGCATAGCATATACCACAGGCCGAATATTGGCGACTATTGATCCGAAACGCAAAAAATATGCTGCGAACGCGGCGGCAAGCAGCATCAGATAATCGACGGGAATACGAACAACGTGAAAGGCAATTTCCGACTTTTTCATACTATTATTTTATTCGGTTGGCAGGAGGGGCCAGCAAGCCTATAAGCCGAATTCTGTCATGCGATGTATGAACATTGCAGGATGATCATCTCTCTTGCTGAGGCATTACTGCTTCAGTCATGCGGGCTACCATATTTTGCCCTTGCACCAGATAGGGTTTACCACTCTGCTCCATCGCTGGGCAGAGAGAGGGGTCTTACTCCCTCACGTTTCACCCTTACTCTGACGAACCTTGCGATACGCCAAAGCGGTATTGTCTCTGTGGTACTTTCCCTAGCCTTTGCTTCCCTATTCAGAAAACGTATAGCCGGTTGCTGTTAGCAACTATCTTGGTCTATTGAAAAAGTTGCATGCTCCCATGATCTTCGGGGAACGCTTCTTCAATTTCGGGTGTTCGGACTTTCCTCTCTGAATCCACACATGTGTCGATTCAGAGCGATCATCTGGCTTACTGTCCCCTCATGCTCACCGAAAAGCGCTTTTATAATAAAAATTTAACCCAAAAAAGTCAAGAGCCCGTCATCGCTTGTATGTCTCTGGGGCGAGCAGGAATTTTAGCTATGTTCATATTTTTTTGATGTTAATTTTTTAGCCCCATTAAGTATACCACTCTTATTCCGCTACAAGTCTAATGTCTTTTCGTGTGGCGCCATTCCGGTCCAAGGCCGCGCCAACCTGTCTCTCCTTCGTGATGCACTCATCAAGGTCTGCGAGGTTGAGGGCATCGAGTAGGGGGTGATAATGCGTCCCGAAATTACGGGACAGATTCACGTTAAGGGTACAGCAATTGCCGCGCCCCTACCCCTTCTTTTTTACATCAATCTTTGGTTTATGGAAGACGTGGTAATAAAATTATTCCAAATACCTTTCACTAAAATTACAACTACATTCAATTTCACCTAACGTCAGGATTATGAGAAGTTTTTGCCAGCCTCCTTTTGATTCTAATTGAAGAGAAGGGTAAAAATTTGAGTGAAAGAAATTTGCACTCCTTATTAAATCTAAAACTCAAATTTTTTGAACCTCATATTCGGTGTTGTACGATGTAAATCTTAATAATATGCTACCTCTAACTTTATCCCATCTGGATCCGCAAAATAGACAGCGTAGTATTTGTCTGTGTACTCAGGATATTTTTGAGGAGCGTCAAAGATAAAAGTACCTTTTTAAAGTAGGGATTGATAAATTTGATCTACCATTTCCATTGACGGAGATTTTAAACAAAGATGATGAAATCCTGGGGTATCAAACTTATATTGATAGTTAGTTATTTTAGCCTGAGCAATTAAAACTGCATATCCTTCCGGACTAGCCCAGCCAGCCCGATCATCTTTGTTTGAAACTTGTTTGTAACCAAGCTCCTTAAAAATATCCGCGTAGAAAGTATAACTTTTTTTATAGTCAGAAACCGCTAATTTTGTATGACCGCATGGATCATATGGTCTAACGTTGGGCATATTATTAAGATTTATTTCCTACAACGTTTGCGCACATCAGAAGTTTTGCTTTATTTTTCGACCGTATTATTTTTGATAAAGTCCGTAAGAAGTTGAAGCATGCCTTCGCGGTTATCACTCCTCGATGCCGCGACCGTCACAGCGATATCATAAAGTTCCTTCCAGTTTGTTTTCAACCATCTGTCATTCAGTGAGAGAAAGACCATAAGTGAAACACAGGCGATGCGTTTATTTCCATTCAGCAACGGATGCTGTTTGATCATTTCATAAAACAAAACTGCTGCCTGACGTGGCATTGAGAAGTGAATGAATTTATGATCAATGTATGTTTGAGGAGAAGCCAGCGCAGCCTCCAACTTTTCTGAGTATCTTGTATCAAAAGAAGGAATCGGCTCATCGTGCGTGAGCTGAGCCTGGGCGTAGACATGACAAACATCTCGAACGTCTTCGAGTGTGAGGAAATGAGGCATGTTATTCTGTGCCGAGTTTTTTGAGTGCCTCACCATATTCCTCAATGGTGCGTTTTACCGCCTGTTCTATGATCTGTTTCCGCTGCGCTGGCTTCTCCGGATCAAGTTTCTTGAGCTTACGTCTGAGTTTTTCTATGAGTTTTTTCATATATTTCAGTATATTCTAGGTCGAAAAATTAAGCAAAATTTTGGCGAAGCTTGCTGCGACGCAACTTTTTCCACCTTTAATGATACACAAGAGGGGATCCAAAATTCCTTCTTTTTTACTTTCACACCTCCTTTTTAATTCGAAAAGGAGCGCGGAAGCGAAAGCTCCGCCTAATGTGCGCTGTTAGCTGACGTAGAGAAATCGCATTTTGTTTTTTATTCAAATCCTCTAGCCACCCTTTGGCTAAGATTAGGGAAGAGTTTTTTAGTATTCTCTAATATTAGCCATATTCTTACGATTGTGCTACGAACAACAGTCAACACCTTTGCAACATTTCATTCGGCGTTTTTCCATTTAAGCCGCAATGTTCTAAATTGTTGTATTCTTCGTTCCAGTTTTTAATTTTCTCTTTCAATTCTTTCAAATTTCTAAATTTGTTTCTCTCATAAAATTTCTCCTGATCTTCGCGATGGCTTCGTTCAACCTTTCCGTTTTGAGACGGCTTGCCAGGATCAATCAAGTAGTGAATAATGTTGTATCGCTGACAGAGCAAATCAATATCATGCAATCTCGGGTTTAGGGGGTCGGAGCTTTTTTGATAGCCAGTGTATCTGTTGGTGAAGTTGCTACCATTGTCTGTTTTGATTGCCCGGATTCTAAACGGCGCAATTCTCATTAATTCTTCAAGAAATTGTATCGAGCTGAAATTTGAATAGTCATCGTAGATTTTTAAATACCTCCATCTGCTGGCGCAATCTATGGCTGTAAACTGGTAATATTGTTGATTTCTAATGGTTTCCGGCACAAATTTAACATCTATCTCAACCAACTCTCCCTTATTCAAAGGAACTTTGATATATTTATATTTCAACTTTCTCACTCTGTATTTTCTAATAAGCCCGTCTCTTTTGATTATCTTTTGAATGGTGTTTTTGTGAACAATAATCCCTTCTTTTTCCAATTGCCATTTCAATTTCAAAGCGCACTTCTTTGTCTTTTTTCTCAATTCAATTATCCTTTCCTTGATTCTGATGGGCGTTTCCTTAGAATTGGTCTTGGGCCTGGTGGATTTGGGTTTCAATCCGGCCTCTCCATGTTCTCTGTATTCAGTCAGCCATCTTTCCAAGCTTCTTTGGCTATGTGGGCAGACTTTAACAGCGGCCGTCATTCTTATTTCTTTATTTGCGATGGGTAAAATCCATCTTAATCTTTCTTCTTTGATTGTTTTTGGCATATTTATACACATGTCCCCAGCCTAATGGTTTGGGACAAAAACCGCCAAATGTGTGTGGACATTACCCGGTGCTATTGACAGAAGAGATACTTTTTGGTATTATATGGGCACAATCGAACTTTTTAAATTTCATCACCTCCCCGCACATTTTCATGGTTCTTGTGTGGGCCAAAAGAAAGGAGGAAACCATGATTACCTTTTTGTCTGACCAACATACCGCCGCCACTCCCACCACCGACGCCGATTTGTTTGAGGTCGATCATCATCAGTCCTTCATTTCCGAAGGTGCCCATGAGTACGTTATTCATGAGGCGCTTGAGAAAATAGTGAAGGGAATGCCGATCGACCCTTCGGAACAAAAACCCTTGCAAAAGGGCAATATTTTTAAGGCGCCGGTGTACGGGATTCAGGCGCTGGCGGCAGAGGCGCTGGCGGCAGGGCTCGCAAAAATGTTTTATCTGCGGCCGGCCGAGGACAAACCCGGTATTCATATCCGGGCTGGCTTCGGTGGCATTGGTGCTAGCCTCACCCGAGGCGTCTCGCATCCACAACATAGCTTGGGGCTGCTATCGAAGCGCGCCCTGGGCTTTGAAAGGGGAGGCTAGTCGCCGACTTCAAAAACTCTCTGGGCTGCAGAATCCCTGGGCCTGCCGGCAAGTTATCGAGCTCGCCATCACGGTGTCGTACTGCTCCCTACAGACGCACCGGCAGGGCGGTCGCTATCAACTACCGGAGCTATACGGACGATCTCCGTACTACAAACTTCCGGTGGCGAACGAAGCGGCCAAAGCCTTGTCCATCGCTGAGATGGCTGAGGAGCAGCTCCGGCAGGCCCAAGCCGATCCGAAGAAGGAGGCTCACAGGGTCCACAACCTGATGGAAACATGCTTCCTAACAGTAACGCAAACTGAACTGCCGGAAGATACTCCTGAATCCATCAGGAAACTTCTCCTGGACATACTCGATCGGATTCGGCGCGCTGAGATAGCAGCCTTTGAGCTGCTTTCACAGCATGACCTGTGCGAACCTGACCGTATGTGCTCTTGCCGCCGGCGCCTCCAGACCGGTCCCTCGCTCTAATTTTTCTCATCGCACTTTGGGGTGGTTGATTTTCTCAGATCAATCTACACAACCACCCCTTCCATTCTTGTGTGCGCAATTCGATTGTGCCCAGAAGAATCAAAACAACTCTACAAAATAGAGTTGTTTTTGTTTACTTAGGGGTGGCCAAGGGATTTGAATATGTAAATTCAGAAACAAAATGTGGTTTCTATGTCAGCTAACGTATCGCAATATCCGACGTCCGCCTTAGCGGATGTGGCTTTAGCCCTTGCGGATATTGCGTGTTAGCTGATGTAAATAAATTCAACGAGCGAAGCGAGTAATTATTCGGGCAAATTTTATTTTTTTAATTCTTCTCTGATTTGTTCTATTTTTTTAGCATCCTCTGCTGTCCGCTGAACTCTTTCTATTTCTTCTTTCATTTTTTTTACGATTAAATCAAAAAAATCTTGATAACCCGCAAGGTTTTCTTGTGTTTGTAGATCATTACCCGCAATATCTTTAATATCTTGAAAATTTTTTGCAGTATCCCAAAAATCTGCCAACTCCTTTTTTGCTTTTGGTGATAAATTAGTAACCATGCTGTCCACAAAGTCATTCGCGACGATTTCTTCGGATGCTTCATTTCCAACCTGACCCGTTGCTTCTACGACAGGTTTAATATGAGCTCCAACTAACAAAATTTGTCTATACAGCGCACGCTCTTTTTCTTTAACCCATTCTTTTTTTCTTGTTTCATCACCACCAACCCATACTGGTTGATTTTTTTCGTCGTTTAAATAATCCTCGTTCATTTGGTATGAGCCATCAAAATCACACACTTCAGCAGCCAAGGTAATATCTTGCTTATGGTTGTTCATAGCTCCCTGATTAATTCTATTCTCCAACAAAATAGCTACTTGCCGTCCCAATAATTTGCTGAATGTTTTTAGAAAATTTTCATCACTCATGTCTTCTCCAAACTCCTTGGCCAGAATGAGTCTAGATGTATCTAAAATTGAGGAAACCGCCCTCTTCTTTTTTTCTTGATCTTTTTCTTTCATGGCCTCCTCCAACTCGCTAACTCGCCAGACATTTCTAAACGCTCTTACGTTTTGTCCCAATATTGCCGACTTATAGTCTCGAGCTTCGTATGAATCACTCATCTTTTTGTAGAGTTCAGGGTCGCCAATTCTTTCCTTGTTCGCTTCGATATGTTCAACGGGGTTTTGTCCAGTTATATCTTCTGGGTCATCATTAGCTGGTATTGGTAAATTATTATCAATACAAAATTGGCGAGAAAATTTTATGGTGGTTAGAATTTTTGGCATTCTCAAGCCATATTCTTCCATTAATTTTGATTGTCTCTCTTCCAATATTAAATCTTCATAATAAGCGGCGCCCATAAATCTAACCAATAATTTTTCATCAACCTCTGCCACAAACAGGGGCATGGCACTTTCCTTGCCCAAAGGAAATAATATTGTACCACCTTTGGCTTCAATTTTTTTCTGCCCCTGTTCATTAACGCGATTTTCTCCCACGCCTTTCCATAGCACAAAATTGTAGTCAATACTTCCTATTCGTATTGGCTGTTCAACGCAAGCGGCTTTACCCATGGCAACGGTTGACTTTACTGCTATGGCGGACATATCCACGTCTCCTGATATATTTTTACCATGCTCTCCTATAAACATTGGCCGCAAGTAAGTTCGTGGAATTTGCGGTACATCGCCCGTATGGGTAAAACCAGTATCTGGAGTTAAGAAGCCCCTGTCTTCGAATACCAAGCCGTCTATCGGCGACAACTCAATTTTTTCCTTTGTTTTTTTGTTTTCCACTGATTCTTGTGGTCGTCTAAAGGCCGCGGCTTGTTCGTGATAGGGATTTGGTCCAAATTCGCTCATAAATATCACAATTAAAAAAATTAAATTTGCCCGAATAATTTTTCTGCGATAGCAGAAAAGAATTTATTTATTTCAGCTAACGTTTACGCATCATCTGAAGTCGCTTGGCCGTGCCGCGCTAAAATATCAGCGGAGCTGAGCGCGGCGCGAGACAAGCGATTTGGGTGGAGCTCGCTTCTGCGCGACTTTTCCCCCTTCACCACTACTCAAGAGCGTATACAACCTTTTTTTACTTTATCACCTCCTTACTTCACCGAAAAGGAGCACGGAAGCGAAAGCTCCGCCTGATGTGCGCTGTTGTACGTAGTCCCGTTTTCTTCCTCTCTTTTCCTAAAGAAATAATTGTGGTATTTTGCTGATTTTAGCTTAGATATGTGGATATAACGAACAACAGTCAACACCTTTGCAACATTTCCATCGGAGTCTTGCACCCCAATCCCAGGTGTAAGCGTTGATAATT
>Ga0155203_103_pt1 | contig 32683 bp, 33 predicted proteins | sample RifCSPhighO2_02_FD_106171 | JGI IMG/M metagenome (GOLD analysis project Ga0155203, IMG submission 106171) | Candidatus Kerfeldbacteria bacterium RIFCSPHIGHO2_02_FULL_42_14
TATCGCTTCCGAAGAAAATCTCGAAGCCAAAAGAGATTTTCTTAAAAAGATTGGCTCGAACCCCCGCCTCGCGTCCCGCTCGCTTCTTTGGATTTCAAAAACCCTTGGCGGATTCTGGCGGAAACCCCCGTTGCGTCGCCAAGCGAGCATCCGCATTTTGGCGAAAAAACGAATTCTGAAACTTGGCTGGGGTGCCTGGATTCGAACCAGGGAATGACGGCTCCAAAGGCCGTTGCCTTACCGCTTGGCTACACCCCAATAAACTCAAACTGTTAGAACATAAATGACCGCACTCATACGCCGAGGCAAAAATAGTGTAACAACAAAATCTTCTCTAGCCTAACAACTTCCATCAGACTGGTCAAACATAAAAAATGTGTCACACGAGATAAACGTGTATAACATCAACATCTTACACGCGCAAATATCGCGTAATCGCAATCATACTACTCAACACACTTAAAACAAGCGATAGTCCGATCTGCAGAGCAAAAATTTTCCAGAAGTGTAGTTCTAAAAATTGAATAAAATCGAAAGAATATCCCTGAAAAAATGCCTGAATATATGGCGACACAAACACAAACGTTGGGTACAAAAATGCCATCGTTACAATACTTGCAATCATTGCGTATAATATTCCCTCTAGAAAAAATGGTGTGCGTATAAACCAATTTGTTGCACCAACGAGCTTCATAATATTTAATTCCTCACGGTGCGTATAAATTGTAATACGAATCGTGTTAAATACCATGAGTAGAGAAATAGTCGCAAAAATAAAACTCAGAACGAGTCCAATTTGTGTAACGCGTTGACTCAAAATGGAAATACGTTGAATCACCGAACGATTATCGTCAAAATCTTGAGTCGTCAGAATATCAGCAAAAGACGAAGCGCGCAGTTTATCAATAATTGTTTGATACTGATCAAGCTCATACGCTTGGATAACCAATGAAGCAGGGAGTGGATTTTCCTCAAGTTCAGCAAGCGAAGCAAGAATATCCAAATCGGCAACATGTTCTTTTTTAAAGCGTTCCAATGCTTCTGTTGCTGATACATACTCAACCTGTTTTGCTTCTGGCATTTGTTCGACGAACGCACGTACTGCCAGCATCTGTTCTGCTTGTGCTGCAGAGGAAAAAAACACATCAATATTCACCTTTTCTTTCACTACAGTGATCGCTTGATTTGCGAGCAAATTCACAGCGCTCAAAAGACTCACAGACACAAGTGTTAAAGTCAAAATAAAAATCGTCACAATGGAGAGCCAAAAATTTCTCCAAAAATTTTGAAAAGCAAACTTTGTTGCGCGGAAGAAAGTCACGATCATCATAAAATATATTTGCCACTTTGCTGATCAGAAATAATCATACCATGATCCATAGTAATCACTCGTTTGCGTAACATATTCACAATATCGTGATTATGTGTTACCAACACAACTGTTGTGCCGAAGGTATTAATTTTTACGAGCAGATGAATAATTTCTTGTGCGTTAATAGAATCAAGATTGCCGGTGGGCTCATCTGCTAAAATAATCTTCGGTCGATGTATAAGCGATCGTGCGATCACAACACGCTGTTGTTGTCCGCCAGAAAGTTGTCTCGGAAAAAAACGTGATTTATCTTCCAAACCAACAATCTTCAAAACTTGCGGAATAATTTTGCGAATACGCGCGCCCGAAGCACCACACACTTCCAAAGCAAAAGCAATATTTTCGAAAACGGTTTTGCGAGGCAAAAGTTTAAAATCCTGATACACAACGCCGATCTGCCTCCGTAAAACCGGAATTTCATGATGACGAATACGCGTAATATCCCAACCCCCGATAATTACTTTGCCTTTGGTAGGACGCTCTTCCGCGATAATGAGTTTTGCAAGTGTTGTCTTTCCCATGCCTGACTGCCCCACAATGGAAACAAACTCACCAGGCTGAATATGAAGATTCACATTATTCAGAGCAACAACATTATTGGAATAAATTTTCGAAACATTTTCAAAGCGAATCATGGCACGAAATAATGCCTCTAAACAAAAGGGGCGTAAAATACTGTATATCCATATAATGAAAAGAAACGAATTTTATCTTTGTTGTAAAATAACTTCGATTTTTCTTCCAATATCTTTTGGTAAGACATTCGTTTTAAGAATATACTCCTGAGCATGCAATGTTTCCGCGCGCTTACGATCTGGAATATCATCAAGATTCGTTAAAATCAACACAGGTATAGTTCGAAATCGAGGATGTTTTCGAATAATTTCCAAGACGTCCAACCCCTTGCGCTGCGAGACGTCCAGACTATCATGTGACGTCGCCGGGATCAAAATATCCAGAAGAATAATATCGAAAGACTGTTCTTCAAGAAGTTTCAGCGCATCATCCGCGCTCTGTGCTGTTTGAAGATCAAAATTATAAGAGCGCAAAGCCACCGTATACATGTCCACAAGATTCTTCTCATCCTCAATAAGCAGAACATGTCTGTTACCTCGCCTACGAGATTGTTTACGCTGCATAAGCTCCTCCACTCAATACTCAACTAATGAAATTATAATAAAAAAAACCGTCGAGGTCAAAGTGAGCCCACGGGCGGATTTGAACCGCCGACCTTCGCTTTACGAAAGCGCTGCTCTAGCCAGCTGAGCTACGCGGGCAAAACACTACTCAATATACTACTGATGAAATCTTTCCAACGCAAGGCGCTTGCATTGACTTAAACGTCACGGACGCGCCATACTTATTTCCAATACTTCATCCAATCATAGGGAGGAGAAGAATGGAAGACACGCAACAATTATGGAACATTAAATTCTTTGACGAGAGTGCTCTTCTCATTATCAACGGACAAGCGGTGGTAGTCTACAGCAAGTCCGAAGGTTCGCAATATCTCCATGAATATCTGCGGAGCAGTAATGGAGCTTCTCATAAAGCATTGACAATATGGGACGCACTTTGTGAATCAAATTTACCCTGGAAACCGCGAAAATCATAAAGCGAAGATAGATTTTCGCGCTCCGGTATCAGAAAAGCCGCGTGGATCAAAGCCGCAGGCTTTTTTTGTAAAATTTTTAGCTTATTTGAGAGAAAAAAATTTTCTGCACCTTGTGCAAGAGTCAAAAAAACTGGACAAAATTTAAGAAATGTGATATAAATTTTCGTTTCGAATGAAATCTCAAATCAAAAAAGAAAGGAAAAAGGAATGCATTGGAAAAAAGCATATTTTTGGATGAGCGTTTGGTCCTTAATTGCTGCTACCCTCATAGGGATGGCCGCAATATTATTTTTTCCGGCACTCGCCGAAAACGTTCAGACGCAGGGTTTACCTTGCGAAAAGGTAATCACAACGTTACAAAACTTTCAAAATGCAATTATTGTGATTCTCTTCGCTCTCGCGATCACGACCGGCAACTTCCTGCTCGCACTTCGATACGCGAAGCAATACGCGTTCGCGTAACACACAGGCCGCGGATTGTCTGAAGCACTACCAGAAGCTTCTAACATATCTGCGGCCTGAATTCATTTCACATCAAGCGGCACCCAAATACGCACTTGCGTTTGCGCAAGTCGCTCAGCAATCACTGCGTCGATCGTCTTCCCTCGCACCAAAATATGTTTCGCAACATACTGCGTTTCTTCCGATTTTCCAGAAGCAGCAGGAATACGATCATCAAGCTGAATAATATGAAATCCGTATTGGGTGTGTACCAGAGAACTCACCTGACCTTTTTCCAAACTGGCGACTGCTGCAGAAAACACTGGATCCATATCTGCAAGCCGAAATATTCCTAAATCCCCTCCCAATGCTGCGGTAAACGTATCTTCACTGAGATCCTTTGCAATATCTTCAAAACTCTTTTGACCGCTCATGACAAGCTTATAAATCTCTTCAGCCTGTTTCCGATTTTCAACATCAAAATCGCTCTGGCTAATCAAAACATGCATAATTTTTTCACGCAATAAAACTTCGCGAATAATAAAATATTTAAAATCATCGAGCGTCCATCCATAAAGTTCTGAAAGATTTTTGATGAGGGTTTCCAAATTTTCTGATTGTGGGACGGCGTACGTTGTAAACTCTACTTCGATCTCGGCGCTCGTAACCGTGACTCCTAATGTTTGTGCTAATATTTCCGTCAACCGAGTCTTCACAAGCCGATCCATAGCAGTCTTACGTACATTCTCACTCGAGGGTAAAGCTAAATCCGGTAAGTCCAAACGTTCCTGCTGCGCATAATAGCGAGAAAGAGTATCAACCTGAGCTTGAAAATCTTTATACCAAATAACCCTCCGCGACACGAATGCCGCTGGATACGGCACAACGCGTGACACATTTTGAATAAACACATGATCCCATGCAAACACATACACACTGAGTCCGCCAAGAATGACAATACCAACGCCAACTGCACACACACCTCCTAAAAAGATAACAAACGAACGATGCTGACGTATCCGTTGCAAAAATGACTGTCGGCCTCTCACGTGCGGATGTGATATTTCTTCGCTAAGATAAGTTTCGGAATTGTGCATAAGATTATTATCCACCTCACTTGTAAATCAAAACTATATAACCTCGACCGAGAAAAAATATCCCCACCACTTCCGAGGATTCGATACATCAGCATTATCTTGCGTTTTCAGAGGCTCAGACGTCAATACTGGCATGACTTGGGAAGGCACAAAAAGTACCGATTCTTCTGGTTTCTGCAATCCGAGCTTCGATCTACTTTCGCGTTCTACACGAGCATCCGTATTCATATACGCTATCATGCGTTCAAGATCAGTATTCTGTTGTTCCAACTGCGTAATTTCTGCCTCCAAAACATGGAGTTCATTTTTTACCTGCGCCCGACGATTGATTACTTTTCCTAGAGAAAGCAAAATAAAAACGAGGAATACGAGCGCGCATACAACAAAAAAACGAGAGTGCCAGAACGTGTAAAAAAAAGATCTTTGTTGAGGTCGAGTCAGGGACATGAAAGTTCACGATAAATCATCAGGAGACTGCCGCTTCAAAAACTCCGACTGTAATTGTATGAGTAATTTCTGAATTCTCGCAGGTGCATGAACATAATCAAGTTCCAAATTTGCGGACTCGCCAGCAGTTTGGATGACAATACTTCCAACATCAAAGAAAGTCTGAAGCAGACCATTTTGAGTATAACTAACATCTTGAATTTTATCAAAACGAGATTCGGAAACAGTACGATGAAAAAAACCAGTTTGATCAAAATCGATAATACGTTGATCGGTAACAATAAAAGCATGAAGATTCCAAATATATCCCTCGCGAATCAACAGTATAAGTCCGAGAAAAAAACTAAACGATAGAATCAAAATCCCCATTTCACCAAACGAAAGTAACGGCAACAAGAAAAATAATGGACCAAAAATCAGGACGAAAATAGCAAAACCCGGTATAATGTGTTTCAAAGGATGACTGCGCACAATCTGCAGAATTGTTTCGTCATCCCGAATATTTTGACGTAAAATCTTAGCAACGTAGTTTTGTAACATATGAAACGTAAGCATCAAAGAATTATCTGGATCATACTCGCAACATTCATGGTTCTTTCGATGATTCTTTTTACGCTCTCTCCCTTGAGTTCTTAAAAAGACTCTTCAGGAATACGTATATTACACGCGATCCAACAAAAAAATCATAAGCCCACTCACAGCAGTCACTGCGGCGATGACCCAAAAACGCATCACAATCTTTGTTTCCGGCCAGCCTTTAGCTTCAAAATGATGATGCAATGGAGAAGAGAGAAAAATTTTTCTCTTCAGCAATTTCTTCGAAATAACTTGCAGAATGACTGAACCAGATTCTAATACGTACAAAAATCCAATAATCGGTAATAGCAAGGCAAAATTCGTAAGCATCGCAACTATTCCAAGGGTCGTGCCAAGCGACATCGATCCAGTATCGCCCATAAAAAAACGCGCAGGATGAATATTAAACCAAAGAAAAGCAAGCAAAGCACCGACGATTATTCCGCAGAATGCTGCAAGATCCATACGCCCCTGCACAAAAGCAATCACGCCGTACGCGCCAAATGAAGCAAGTAACACACCGCCAGCAAGTCCATCAAGACCATCAGTCTCATTCACCGAAAATGAGGTAGCAACGATGATAAAAATAAAAAGTGGGATATACCACCACCCAATTTGAAAATTACCAACAAGCGGCACACGAATCACATCCCAATCAAGTTTAAAGAAAAACCAAAGCGCGCCGACGATTGCAATAAATGTATACAAGATCAAGCGATGTTTTAAACCAATACCGCCGCCATGTGGTCCAACTTTCTTAACATTCAAAATATCATCAACAAGTCCGAGAATCGCGGAAGCAACAAGCGCGCCAAGTGGAAGCCATGTTTGGGAACGAGAAAGAAAGTTCAACTGATCGAAAAGTTCTATATTCGTCCATTGAGCAAGATAATATAAAAATAACGCCAATAACATAACGGTCACCCAGACGAGCAATCCACCCATCACCGGTGTTCCCGCCTTATGTCGATGAAGACGTGCAAAGACAGGAGCTCGAGATTCATCACGAATTTTTTTGCCAAGTTTATATTTATAAAGAAAGTGTGTGAGGATCGGCGTCCACAAGATCGCTATAATGAAAGCCAGAGTCATGAGTGCGAAAATGCGTAAAATATCAAAATGAGTATAAAATGGAGTCATGATGAATATACTAAGAATTGATCAACACAATCAATATTCCTGCCACTATGAGTATAATCTGAATGACGAGGGTTGTCGAAAGGACAAGATAGTGGAGTACTAAATCTCTTTTGAGTAAAAAAAATGCGAGTATAGCATTCATAAGCAAAACACCAAGACCGAATCCAGGAAGAAAAAAAATCCGATACCAAGCGCCGATGAAGTCAACGCCAAAAAAAATATTATAATGCAAAAAGAGAGGTTCTGGTTGTGGATGGATATTGTATGCTAAAAATCCCCACAAGCCTGCATTGAAAAGCACTGTGAACAAAAGCAGTAAAAAAGTTTTGTAATAACGACGGAGTAATTGAAAAATCATATATGGATCTTGCGGAAAACATCAAACGTAAACAAGAAAAAATACGCAACAAGGTTGGCATGATCTGCGCTATCTGCTTGCTTATAGTGATGTTCGCGACTGAGATATTCTCCAGTATCCAAGAAAATCAGACTATTGACGAGGGCGCACATCTCGTTTCCGGTTTCAGTTACCTTACAACCGGCATATATGCATTGAATCGGGAACACCCCCCTCTTGTCAAACTCCTCGCTGCTTTACCACTCCTCAAAACCAAAATCATCTATCAACCTTCGAAAAACTGGGATGAAGGAACACAATGGAGCGCCGCGTACGAATTTCTGTACCATAATACTCTCCCAGCCGATTTTCTTCTTTTCTTAGGTAGACTACCGATCATGCTGATGAGTCTCTTGCTTGGAATACTCATCTTCAGTTGGACTCAAAAAATCGCTGGACTCACAGCAGGGCTTTTCGCACTCACGCTCTATGCTTTTGACCCCAATATCATAGCACACGCTCGCTACATTACTACCGATGTACCATTCGGACTAGCATTTACGGCGGCAATATTTTCATTCATCTCCTGGATAAAACGACCGACACAATGCAAACTCATACTCACAGGAATTATTTTTGGACTCGCCCAAGTCACAAAATTTTCCGCAATACTCCTCTGGTTATTTTTTGCAATATTTTTCCTATTCTCTATTACGCTCTACAAGCCGAAAAACGAACAGCGGGCATCACTCTTCCGTCAAGGCATCATGTTGTTCGGAGTATGTTTTGCAGGAACACTCCTCGCAATACTCATCACGTACAACTTCGCCTTACCGCTCTGGAAGGAAAATATTCTGCTGCCACTCCTGAGTAACAGTACAGATCCGATGATCGAAACAAACCTCACACCCGTACTCACGCGTCTCCCTATTATCCATCTCTATCTTGACGGGCTCTTCGCCGTCCTGAAACACAGTTTTGTCGGCCACGCGGCTTATCTTTTTGGAGAATTTTCTACACAAGGGTGGTGGTACTACTTTCCAGTCACATTATTCGTTAAAACACCGTTTGCAACAATACTGTTGATAGGCATACTCATTATCATCAGTCTTCATGCGTTCCAAAAAAAAATACATATGTATACGAATGTTCATTCCCAACTTCGCAGGAGCTTGCTCCAAAAAATGCAATCTCTCCCAACGATCATCTCTTTTGAACATCTCGTACTGGTGACTACCCCGCTGTTATATCTGCTTGCGAGCATGATAAACAATATCAATATCGGCTGGCGACATATAGTACCGATATACCCATTTATTTTTATTCTCCTCGGCACACTCATGAACGTCCAACTGAGCAGGTGGACGCAACTCTTTAAAGGCATCATACTCACGATGCTCACGATATATATTGCGATGTCACTCTGGACATACCCGTTTTACCTGTCCTATTTTTCTGAAATAATCGGCGGGCCGAGCAATGGACACACGTACCTCCTGGATTCGAATCTCGACTGGGGGCAAGATCTCAAGCGCCTCCGCGATTACATGAAAGATCATGATATTCCTTGGATATATTTAGTGTATTTTGGAAAAGGAGATGCGGCGCATTATGTCATTGACGCACGAACATTACCGACGCTTTCACAAACACAAAACCGTACAGAAGTCACGCAGCGCATTAATGGCATTGTAGCTATCAGCATCACAAGACTTCTCTGGGAAAAAGAAAATTTTCAGTATCTTACGATGTTCAAACCCATAGCGCATATAGGATACAGCATCTATCTTTTTGATCTGCGTAATGAGTAATGAGCATTCTTATGGGACTGTCGCCGAATACACTTTCTTATGCAATACGCAAAACCAAAGAGGCAGAAGACTCTCGCTTTCGAAGCACTAACATTGCACAGTGTGCTGAGAAAGGAGAGTCTTCTGTCTCTTTGGTTGTGTACGTTACACAGAAAATAGTATTCGGCGACCGTCCCTTTATGATAACGCTCAAGTTCACTGCACGTAAAGATCAAAAAATGTTATAATATCAACATGATACACGAAAACCAAACGCTTACCATACTCAAAACACAAAATACGCTGAACCAGGGAATACTCGCCGAAGCTGCACAAAATGCAGAAAAACAACGTAAGCCACTGTCGGAATATCTTATTGAACAAAAACTACTCACGGAAACTGACCTCTATCAAACACTCAGTAAACACTTTCGGCTACCTTTTGTGGATCTTTCTCAAAAACACCTGCAAGATGCAGTGTTAGATTTACTACCGGAAGCTATCGCGCAGACACACCAAGTAGCTATCTTTGATCAAAACGAAAACGATGTGTTGCTCGCTATGCTCGATCCGGATGATTTGCAAGCGATTGACTTCGTAGAAAAAAGAACTGGAAAAAAAGTCAAACCCCACATCACCACACCATCTGCCATGCAGCATCTTCTGAATCAATATCATCGCGGTGTAGAAGACAGCGTTGCACAACTTGCAGAACGTATTGAACCAAAACTCCAAAGCAACATAGAACACCTCACAACGCAAACGACAAAATCCAAAGAAAAAACAGAGGATACAACAAAATTGAGGGAGATGTCCGAAGAACTCCCAGTAATCCGAATTGTCGATACTCTCCTTGAATACGCGGTATTTTCTCGCGCTTCTGATGTGCATATAGAACCAACACCAAAAGATGTGATTGTGCGGTTTCGGATTGACGGACTGCTCGGTGATGTCATGACGTTACCAAAAACGATCCAAGCAGGCATTGTCGCTCGAATCAAAGTACTCTCAAATCTCAAACTTGATGAGCATCGCCTCCCGCAAGACGGCCGATTCAAAATAGAATCAAAAAATTACAAAATTTCACTCCGTGTTTCCATTATTCCAGTTTATGATGGCGAAAAAGTTGTGTTACGACTTCTGAATGAAACCGGGCAAGTAATCTCACTCGAAGAGCTCGGCCTTTTGCTCGGCCAACGGCATATCGTAGAAAAAAATATGGAAAAACCGCATGGAATGATTCTCGTCACTGGCCCAACAGGTTCAGGAAAAACAACAACGTTATATTCCATTATGCACCTCCTCAATCAACAGACAGTGAATATCTGCACTATTGAAGACCCCATTGAATACCGCATGCCACGCATCAATCAAAGTCAAGTGAACCCACGTATAGGTTTTACATTTGCAACGGGCCTGAGAGCGCTCTTGCGACAGGATCCAGACATCATCATGGTCGGGGAAATCCGCGATCAAGAAACTGCGGAAATTTGCGCACACGCTGCCATGACCGGTCATCTTGTGCTCTCAACACTCCATACGAATGATGCGCCTGGCTCTCTGCCTCGACTTCAGGAGATGGGTGTCGCGCCGTTTCTTGTGGCGTCGACAACAAATTGTATTATCGCCCAGCGTCTGGTGAGAAAACTCTGTGCATGCAAAGAACCGTATCACATTGACAAAGAACTCCTGAAGAAAATCGAAGAACAATTTCATGTCCCCATACTTCTCAAAATACTTCAAAAAGAACAAGAGGCAGCGGTCACGTCACTGGAAGCAGTAACTTTTTATAAACCGAAAGGATGTGCGGAATGTAACAACAACGGATATAAAGGAAGAATCGGGATTTTCGAAGTGCTGGAAATCACTGAAACGATTGCGCAGCTCATTCTGGAAGAAGCCACAAAAATAGCGCTCACGAAAGCGGCGCAACAAGAAGGTATGATTACGATGGTTGAGGATGGATTCATTAAGGCACAAAGAGGGACGACCAGCATCGAGGAAATCCTCAGAGTCACGAAAGACTAATGAATAACGCCTGTGTCACATGGAGGCGGAAACACAAAATAAAGAAAGAAAAAAAAGTGGACGACTGACTTACATAGTACGGAAAATTCGAGGTGTCAATACACTCGAGCGTCTTTTTTTTGTACAAAACCTTGAGGTCATGACACGCACTGGCTTTTCACTTGCTGAAGCACTCCGTATACTCTCGCCGCAAATAAAGAATACATATTTTCGCGAAAGTGTCGAAGATATTCAGCAAGAGGTGGAACACGGGCATACGCTTGCATCGAGCATGCAAAAATATCCAAAAATTTTCTCAGAACTTTTTGTGCACATGATCGAAGGCGGCGAAGTCACTGGACAACTCGAAAATACGCTCAAACAACTCGTGAGACAACTCAAAAAACAATATCTTCTCAAGAAAAAAATTACCAATGCACTCATTTATCCTATTTTTATACTCGTAACCATGGTGATTGTTGGTATTGCCATGATCACATTTGTACTACCAAAAATTCTCATCCTCTACACAAGTGACACTATAGCGCTTCCGCTCCCCACGCGCGTTCTCCTTGCTTTTACGAACTTCATGAGTCACAACATTATTCTGATCATCATAACATTCGTCATTGCTCTTATAACAATGATTCTCTTTATCCGCAATAGAGAAACAAAAAAATTCTGGCACAAATTTGTACTCATCATACCGATAGCCAAAAAAATTCTTATAAACATACAACTCGCACAATTTTTCAGGACACTGCACGCGCTCCTTAAAACAGATATTCCCATTGTGAAAAGCTTTCTCATCATCGCAAAAATACTCAAACTCATCCCGTATCAAGAAATAATTTACACCGCAAGCCAAAAATTAAAAAAAGGTATCACGGTACATGAAAGTTTGGATCAGAATGTAAAACTTTTTCCTAAGACGGTCATACAAATGGTACGCATTGGGGAAGAAAGCGGAACACTCGATGATATCTCTGGAGAAATCGCAGAATTCTTTGAAGAAGAAGTTGATAGTAGTATGAATAATCTCACGGTGATTATCGAGCCTCTGCTGATGCTTATATTAGGCGCAGGTGTTGCGTTTATAGCCGTGGCTGTTGTGATGCCAATGTATTCACTTGTGAATCAAATATGATACAAAAAAATCTCCAAAATAAAACCGTTGAAACAGCAAAAAAAAATTCAGGTGGTTTTACGCTCATCGAAATCATACTCAGTATAGGCATTTTAGGAATTGCGACCGGAAGTCTCTTCGTGACACTCATCCTCGGACTAAGAATTATTAACGACAGTAAACTCCGGGCAACCGCAACCTCACTCGCAGATGAACGAATAGAACAGATCCGAAATCTTTCCTACGATGATGTCGGCATTGTAGGAGGCATTCCACCAGGACAATTACCGTCGAACGAAACCGTCTCCATACAAGGTGTCAATTACACTGTGACGTTTGATGTGCGATATATTGATGACATACTCGACAACAAAGCCCCAACAGATACTGTGCCAACGGATTATAAAAAAGCGCGTGTCTCAGTAGCGTGGCCGACAAAAATTGGTTCAAAACCAGTCACCGCAATTACGAATATTGCACCCAAAGGCATTGAAACAACCAGTGGCGGCGGAACATTACGCATCCAAGTATTCGACAGCGTTCCACAAGCTGTACCACAGGCAAATGTTCAAGTCGTGAATAACCTCCTGCAACCTGTCATTAACGTCACGGGACAAGCGGATGACAATGGAGAATATCTTCTCCCCGGCGCACCGATAGCAAACTCTAGTTACGAAATTATAATCAGCAGAGGAGGATATAGTACATCACAAACATACGCCATCACAGAGAATAATCCCAATCCTAATCCAGGACATTTAACTGTGCTGGAGGGTGAAGTCACGACGAAAACATTCTTTATTGTTCCCGTAGCAACACTGCGAATAACGACGACTGATGATAGTCAAATAGAAACCCCATGGTGGGATGGAAATTACGGGTATCAAGTACCCATCACCGTACAAAATAATGATGCGCAAATACTCAGTGCCGGATATCCTCTATCTATCACAGTGGATCACGCCGCACTCGTAACAGCGGGAAAAGCGCTGGCGAATAGTGAAGATTTCCGTATCGCCTATTGGAATGGTACCAATTGGAGTGAATTGGACCGGGTGACATCAACACTATGGAATACCAATACTACAAAAATATGGTTTGCAATCAAAGATCCTCTTGACCCCGGAACAAATACTTCGAATTATTTTCTTTCCTATTCACAATCCAAGGCTACAAATCCGCCGGTGAATCTGACAAAAATTTTTCCACCGATCGTAAATCAAACTACTATCGCTTGGTGGGGATTTGAACAGCCGGGAAGTAATTTTATTTCAGATAGTTTAGGAAGAATTCCTGACGCCACTATCAATAATATTGACCCGATCAATGATTGGGTACAGGGAAAACTTGGTACGGCTCTGAAACTTTCTGGCAATCAATGTGTACGCATTCCTGATGATCCAGACTTAGATATCATTGGAAGCCTCACCATTGAAGGCTGGATCTATCCGCAAAATAATACGAGTCTGCAAACCATATTGGATAAAAATATTCCAGAATCTAGCGGAATATTCGATATTGAACTTGTACCAGATGCTGGAAATGTAAAAGTGACGGCAAGAGTCGCAACGAATCTTGAAACTGTCACGCTCACGTCAACAAGTGCACTGCCACTCGAAACATGGCATCACATAGCGATGAGTGTCGACATAACAAATCAAACAGCTTCTCTTTTCATCGATAATGTGCAAGAAGTAAGTCAAGTGTTCACCGGGACGAATCTCCTGACCAATGACCAAGCTATGTCTTTTGGATGTAATACCGAAAACACAAGCTTTTTTGTGGGCCAGATTGATGGTTGGAGTGTACACAGAGAAGCACGAACAATATTCAATGGCATTGCCACTCTTGAACCAACAGTGAATGCAGGCGCTGAGCAAGGACATCCACAGGGCAATGCTCTTGGTGACATAGTCCTCACACTTCGAGGTGATAAAACTATAGGCACGACCGGTGAAGGAACACCTATATACAAATATTTACAAACAATTACAACGGACAATGCAGGAACTCTTGTATTGAATAACGTGGAACCTGATACCTACACTCTTGATATTGACGAACAAGTAACCGGCTACGTTGTTGCGCAAAGCAATCCACCGTATCCTTTAATAATTGTGCCGAACGCTACTATACATATTCGTCTTGCATTAGCAAATGCAAGCGCGCATACAATCCTTATGACTATCAAAAGTACCGCGGGCAACATCATCAGTAATGCTGCAGTACAACTCACGGACAGTTTCAATTTCAGTGAAACAAAAAACACAAACTTTAGTGGACAAACATTTTTCAGTTCGCTGATACCGGGTAATTACACAGTGCAAATTTCACATCCAGCTTACCAAATAGAAACCTTAAATCTCCTTGTGAACGGCCAAACCGAACAACTCGTTCAGCTTATTCCACTCTGAATATGAAAAGTCACGAACAAAACTATCTTAAACAAAAGAGTTATCGCAGGATACTGTCTCTTCTGTGGTATATATTTTTTCAAGACACACGGAAAAGTGTCTTGAAAAAATATATACCACAGAAGAGACAACTCTATGCCGTAAAATCTACATTTGGGATATCACTGTTAGAAATCACATTGAGTACAGGCATACTCTTGATTGTCGCACTCCTTAGTTACGGATTTGTGATACAACTTTCAAAAGGTCAAAATTATATTCTGGAACACACATCATCAACCTATCAAGCGCAAAATGCTATCAATACGATGATCAAAGAACTGCGCGAAGCGGCTCTCAGTGATTCTGGAGCCTACCCCATTGAACAAGCGACGAATGTAAGTGTTACTTTTTATAGTGATGTCGATACCGACAGCGCCCGTGAAAAAATTACCTACACGCTCGTAGGTACAACACTCAACCGGACAAGTATTGAACCAACCGGACAACCCGCGAAATATAAACAAAGCGACGCGAAAACGCAAACACTGACCGCAAATGTAATTAATGCTGGTCCGATCTTCACATACTTCAACGGAAGCTATCCTATTGATATGACAAACAATCCGCTCACAGCACCTATTGATGTGAGCCAAATTCGGCTCATTCATGTGCGTCTCGAAATTAATCCGAGACCCAACGTGGCACCGCAAAGCACACTGATAGAATCCGATGTGCAGTTGCGGAATCTCAAAGATAATCTCGCAGAATAAATAAGTCTATGAAAATGCAATCACAAAAAGGAAGCATTCTGATACTCTCGCTCATATTTTCCACTATCTTTCTTCTTGTTTTGGGTGCCATACTCAGCCTTATTCAAGTCAGACGTATTGCCACGCAACGAGAAGCCGCGTCGATACAAGCTATGACCATCGCCGAAGCCGGCATTGATTATTATCGCTGGCACCTTGCGCATATGCCAAAAGAATTTGCGCAAGACACAGGCATTCATGATTTCAAAGATCCATTCGGTGGAACGATTGGCAGATTCGAACTCCAAGTCACACCTCCACAATCGGGATCAACGATCGTCACAATACGATCAACAGGATGGACATTAACGTATCCGAATCTCAAACGCATTGTGGAAATTCAATACGGCATCCCGTCGTTAACCAAATTTGCGTTTCTCACCAATAATAATGTGTGGTTCGGACAAGGAGAAGAAGTGAAGGGACCGTTGCATTCAAATGGAGGAGTAAGGATGGATGGAGAAGCTGATTCATTGGTAACGAGTGCATTAGAGACATATATCTGTGGACTAGAGCATGACTGTAACAATGAAGTCAAACCAGGGGTATGGGGCACGGGCGAAATACAAGAGCTTTGGAAATTCCCTGAACCGATGGTTGATTTTGCAACTATTACTTTAGATTTGGGCGCGATGGAAACAGAAGCTATAGACAACGGTTTTTTTCTTGGACCATCCGGAGTTTTTGGATACCGCTTAACGTTCTTAAGTAACGGAAAGTTTACAGTGGAAAAAGTTACTGCGCTGCATCCACGAGTCTATGGATACAACGGCACTCAGTGGGTTTATGAATCCAACGACTATAAAACAGTACAAAGTATCCCTGGCATGTCGAACCTTACGATCCCAGCAGACGGCCTCCTCTATTTTCAAGATAGAATCTGGGTGGAAGGAACCGTCAACGGACGAGCAACGGTTGTTGCGGCAAGGACACAACAGCAGGGCGGCAACGCAAACATTCTCATACAAAATAATATTACATACGCACCGAATACCAATTCTGCTCTAGCACTTATTGCACAAAAGGACGTTCTCGTACCGCTACGCTCTCCAGACACAATGGAAATCGACGGGGCATTACTTGCACAAAGTGGGCACGTGTTTCGTTATTATTATCCTCCATCTTTCTATCCACAATACGCACTGCGAGATAAAATCGAAACCTATGGTACAATTATTACAAATACGGTGTGGACATGGAGTTGGGTGAATGATGCGAACGGTCCAGTAGTTTCGGGATATGAAATCACAGAAACAACCTATGACACAAAGTTACTCTTTGCACCTCCGCCATTTTTTCCAAGCACCGGAGAATACGAACGCATTTCATGGGATGAACGCCTGCTGAACCAATAATGAATATGTTTTTCCAAAATACAATAAAAACATTCGGCCTTGATATTGGAGAAGCAACATTGCGCCTTATTGCATGCAAACGAGGGCTACGAAGTATAAAACTTACAAACTTCCAAAGTATTGCGTTGCCACAAGGGACGCTCGCAAAAGGAAAAATTATCAATAGGGATAATTTTATTCGTGCCATACAACAACTTATAACAGCAAGCAAAATCAAAAAACAGTACGTGGTTGCATCGCTTCCAGAAAAACAAACCTATACAAAAGTTTTTCCGTTCGTCGCAGATGGGAATGCAATCACAGAAGAAAAAGTACGTAATGAGATAACACAGCATCTCCCCTATCCACTTTCCATGATGATTATCGATTGGCAATATTTTACATTCGGTCACCAAAGTTATCTCGCATTCGCCGCGATCGCTAAGGAAATCACAGAAAATTTCTTGCAGGCTTTGACGGATGCCGGACTGAATATACTCGCCTTCGAAACAGAAGCACAAGCAATCGTAAGAAGTCTTGTAAAAACAAAAGATATTACTGGGGCGCGCTGTATGATACATATCGATTCGCAAAGAACAACATTTATCCTCGAGCGCGATGGGGTGATACATTTTACAAGACAAAGCGAAAACTTTTCTGGCAATGCGATGACACAAGCTATACAGAACGCTTTTAAAAGTTCAGTGGAAGAAGCGGAGCGTCTCAAATTGCACTATGGCCTTCAAAGTCCAAAAGAAAACACGACCATTATTGAAGCACTCACTCCACTCTTACAAACACTGGCAACAGAAATTCTGGAAATCCTGCATTACTATAAACTCCATATCGCGCAAGGGCAGGAACCGCTCCGAGAAATTCTTCTCTCTGGCGGCGTAGCGCATACGAAAAGTTTACCGGAAGCACTCACAAACATGCTGCAAATGACGATCAATCCAGGCAATCCTTGGTGTAATATCAATGCAAGAACGCTAAAACGATTTCCAATAACATCATCACTCTCATACACATGTGCTATTGGCCTTGCCCTACGAAGTATGTTTGAATCCGAAAACATATGAAAAAATCAATCCGCTCTTTTAACCTCCTTCCTGAGGAGTATAAGAAACAACTCATATCACTTACGATCTATCGTACTCTACAAACAACCCTCATCGGAGTGATCGTGTTACTGCTCTTGGGTTACTCTATACTGTGGGCATCGCAATGGATCATCTCAGTGCATAACGAAGGCTTGCAGCAGATCACTACATTACAAGAACAAAGTGATCAAAATAACAAACTCAATGCAATCATCCAAACGCTCAATGAAAAAATTATTTTTCTTTCTCATTCCGGACTCAATGCAACAGGAAGTAATACATTCATCGGAGTGATTATTGAAAATATGCCACCTTCGAATATCGGCTTGACCAATATTGACTTGGACATCATAGAAAAGAAGATTCATATGCAAGGTAATGCGCTGACACGCGACGATCTTCTGACGTTCCAATCGCAGCTCGAAGCCTCAGAAAATTTTTATAACGTCACGTTTCCACTCGAGAACCTCACAAAGGCAAAAGATATTTCATTTACCCTCCAAGGGCAACTTGAATGATAGAGAGGATACATATGCAGATAAAGATACAAAAAAAACAGAAAGTTTTATACCTCATCGGTAACGCCGTAATTATTGCGCTCATTATCTTCGTAGCAATTATACCAGGCATGAGAAAACTACAAACCGTAAAAGACATAAACGAAACAATACGTGCAAATATAGGAAAACAAACATCAACCTATCAACACCTCATTACCCTCAGTAAAGAAGGAAAAAACCTCGAGGAAAAAATGACCTTTATTGATAATCTTTTTCTCACTCAACAAAGAACCCTGGAATATATCCAAACAATAGAAAAACTCGCTCAAGAACAATCACTCACACTTGAAATCACGCTCTCCGAACCCACGACAGAGGAACGTTTCACTTACAGCACTATAAATTTCAACGTAAAAGGATCATGGGCCCATGTATATACTTTCATTCACAATATCGAAAATACAGGGCCGATCACTGTACTGACTACTATAAATATACAACCAACGGGAACATTGACGTCAGCCGATCCACAAGACACAACAGCCGTAATCGCAACGCTCACTGGGCAAGTGCCATTTATGCAAGAATAATCCATATGAAACTGGATACAAAAAAAATCAAGAGTCTCGTCATCAAAAATTACTCAACGCTCATTATGCTCGTGATGCTTGTTTATGTAGGATATATGCTCTGGCTTGGATACAAACATATTGCGATTATCATGAAGGATAATGAAAGTGTATCAATCCAAGAACCCGAACTTTTGTTCAATGAAAACCAATATCAAAATATACAACAGGACCTCGAAACACGTAAGAAGGAAGCTCCGGTACCGCCGAATCCTTTTCATACATCTATTATTGACTCGAATAAACCGCTTCCTCGTTGATAAAGGTACTGTTGCCGAATACTGTTGCTTGTGCAATTCGCAAAGTAAAAAAAGAGGAGGAAGGCGAGACTTTCTCAGCACACTGTGCATTGTTAGTGCTTCGAAAGCTCTCGTATTCCTCCTCTTTTTTCTATGATCAAAATGTATATTTCACAGATGAAAACGTATTCGGCGACAACCCCCGAAGGATAGAGAGTGGAGAGAGCGATTTGACATGCTACTGAAAAAACTGCTACGTTAAAAACAATATTTTTTGAGCATCATTCTATGGCGCATACTAAAGCAGGTGGAAGCACAACAAATCTACGCGATTCGCGAGGTCAAAGACTCGGCGTAAAACTTTTTGCTGGCGAAAAAGCACACGTAGGATCAGTTATAATCCGTCAGTGTGGCACGAAGTATCTCCCAGGAAAAAATGTAAAACGCGGGAATAACGATACTCTCTACGCTGCAATCACGGGTACGATACGTTTCACAAAAAAGAAAGTACCGCGATTTACAGGCAGGCTCCATAAAAAAACGATAGTGGCAATCATCCCCGAACAAGCTTAGAGTCTGTCTCGACAGCAGGTTTTGAGACAGGCTCTGATCAATCGTAATGATAGAAAAAAGAGGAGGAAGATTATAACTTTTAAAGCACACTGTGCATTGTTAGTGCTTCAAAAGTTATAATCTTCCTCCTCTTTTGCTTGGCGAATTGCACAGTGTGCTGAAAAAACTATCATCTGCTCCTCTCTGACGTTATTTATTACAAAAAATATCACCGCTTCTGAATCGCTGCGTTTATAAATTCTCGAAACAAAGGATGAGGTCGAAAAGGCCGAGATTGGAATTCAGGATGAAATTGTGTTCCTAAAAACCAGGGATGAACCGCGAGTTCGGCAATTTCAACGAGCCCAGTTTCTGGATTCATGCCACTGAAAATGAGTCCGACTTTTTCGAAAGATTCTCGATAAGCATTATTAAATTCGTAACGATGTCGATGCCTCTCCGAAATCTGCTGCCGACGATATGCAATCCAAGCTTTTGTACCTTTAAGCAGCTGACAATCGTAACTACCAAGGCGCATCGTACCGCCAAAGCGACGACTACGAACATTCTGTGCTTGAAAAGGATTAAGATGAATAATAGGATGTGACGTCTTCGAATCAATTTCAGTAGTATGCGCATCCTTCCAACCTAAAACATTTCGAGCAATTTCAATACAAGCAAGTTGCATTCCATAGCAAAGACCAAAATAAGGAATTTTGTGTTCCCTTGCAAAACGAATCGCCCGGAGCAGACCTGCTACACCGCGAGTACCAAAACCGCCAGGCACAAGAATTCCATCGAAACTAGCGAGTTCTCGAACCTTGCGTGGATTGCGTTCATATTCTTCAGAATCAATCCAAGTCAAGTCAGGCTTACGTTTATGGAACCAACAGGCATGCTTTAAAGCCTCGATGACGGAAATATAGGAATCTGCGAGTGTGAATTTTCCAGTCCCAAAATATTTTCCGACGACAGCAATTTTTACCGGTTTCGTGACGGAACTTAAAATACGGTACAACGTACGCCACTGTCTCAAATCACCTTTGTGTCGCTTCTTCAAAGAAAGTCTCTTGAGAAGTTTCTCCCCAAAACCCTCTTGTGCAAGGAGGAGCGGAATTTGATACACCGAAGGAACATCCGGCGCGGAAATAGTATCGCCTTCATTCTGCAGATTACACAACAAAGCAAGCTTTTCCTTGCGCTTTGCATCAAGCTCTTTTTCTGATCGACAGACAATAAAATCCGCATGAATACCGGCCGCATTCAAAGTACGCACAGCGTGCTGCGTAGGTTTTGTTTTCATTTCTCCAACAGTGCGCGGAATAGGCAAATAACTCACCATGATAAAAACAACATCCCGAGGATATTTTAATTTCATCATACGCGCTGCCTCCAAAAACAGAATGTTTTGATATTCGCCAACAGTTCCTCCAACTTCAATAATAGTCACTGCGCTCCGGATTCTCGCTTGCGCAAATTCAATACGACGAATCACTTCCAGAGGAATATGAGGTACAACTTCCACACATTTGCCGTGATAACCAAGATTACGTTCGCGTTCAATTACAGTTTGGTATACAAGTCCGGTCGTCATGTAATTCACAGAAGGAATCTGTTCATCAAGGAAACGCTCATAATTGCCTAGGTCTTGATCCGTTTCATATCCATCATACGTCACAAATACTTCTCCATGTTCTGTTGGATTCATGGTGCCAGCATCAACATTAATGTACGGATCAATTTTCATCGCAGTCACAGAAACACCAAAATCCTTTAAAAGAGCGCCGGCAGAGGCGGTCGTCACACCTTTGCCGACACTCGACATCACTCCGCCGACAACAAAAATGTATTTTGGCCTTTGATATTTTTTGTGCATTTTTTTTGTTGGCATTGCTCAAGAAAGAAAAATTATGCTCGTTCGAGACAAATCTTTATTTGGAATGATTGGGCTCCGAATTGTATCGTCACTGGATATTCACCAATTTTTTTCAAAGGTTCCGAAAGCTGAATCATACGTTCTGCAAGATGCTCATGCTTTTGTTTCTGCAAAGCGCGAACAAGATCACTCGAATGAATACCCGCATACAGGGTGCCATCTTCAGTCGCTTTCACCTTCACAACAATACGTGAATTCTGAAGTTCTTTTTTGATTTTTTCAAATCTCTCCACGGTCAGTGATTCTCGCTGCTGGCGTTTCTTTTGCCGCGCAGCTACTTTCTTCAATTCCTCATCAGTCGCAATCAAAGCCAACTTTTTTGGTAAAAGAAAATTTCTTACAAAACCAGGTGAAACGGACTTAACATCGCCTGATTGACCGACACCCGGAATGTCACGGAGAAGAATAATCTGCATAAAAAATAATAAAAATTACGAACCAAGCTGTTGAAGAAGATCTTCAACGGCCTTATCGTACTGTGGATCAAGATTATTATTAATGTCTTCCGTTGTCAACTCAACAACGATATCAGGAGTAATACCCTGATCGGTAATAGATCTACTGTTTGGCGTCGTCCATTCAGCAACTGTGAGTTTGAGTGTTGAACCGTCAGGAAACTTTCGAAAATCCTGCACCGAACCTTTTCCAAAAGTCTTTTCACCAATGACCTTCGCGCGTTTATAATCCTGTAAAGCACCAGCAACAATCTCCGAAGCTGAAGCGCTGCCTTCGTTCACCAATACGATCATTGGGATATCGAGAATCGGCTGTGCATTCTCTGAACGATATTCCTGCACTGAACCGTCGCTAAAATGTTCTTCAACAACAAGCTGATCTTCTGGAATAAATTGTGAAGTCACTTGAATAGCAGTGAGAAGAAAACCGCCGGGATTATTACGAAGATCAAGAATAATGCCACGAGGTTCCTTGAGAAGTAGCTCATTCAAAGCAGTATGGAGTTCCTGTTCCGTCACTTCAAGAAATTGATTCAGTTGAATAACAGCAATACCACGCTCATCGTCAAACCGCCACGTAAGACTATCAACATGGATACGATCACGCGTAATCGTAATATCGCGCGTTTCAGATTCGCTTTCTCGAAAAATCGTTAACTTCACTTGAGTACCCTGAGCGCCTCGAATCCGTGCAACAGCTTCGTCAAGTGACATGTCAAACGTATCTATGTCATCGATAAAAAGTATAGCGTCGCCTGCAAGGAGTCCAGAACGTGAAGCTGGTGTATTTGCAAGTGGCGCCAAGATGACTAATTGATCCTTTCGTATGCCAATTTCTGCACCAATGCCTTCGAATTCCCCCGAAAGATCACTTTCAAAAATCTGTGAGAGTTCCGGATCAAGAAACACAGAATACGGATCATCAAGACTCGAGACAATGCCTTCCAGAGCTCCGTAAAACAACCTTGATTCATCTATGGGTTGTTTAACATAGTCTTTCTTTACCGCATCCCACACTTCCTGAAACATAAGAAAATCAACTCCTTCTTCTTTCGCAAGGCTAGAAAAATTCTTTGAAGAAAGAATAATAGCTTTCAGCGCCTCACTCGGAGGAACATACAAAAAGCGAGTTGAACTTCCTAAAAGAAACCCACCAGAAAAAACTATGACGGTAAAGAATCCGAGGAACAGCATTTTCAACCAACGACGTTTTGCAAACATAACCAAAAGGAAAGTATAATGTTGAGAGGGAATTCGCTAAACGTGTAATTCCTAGTATAATAAAAAAAATAAGTCCGTCACTACCCACACAACAGTATAGCATCTTCCTGTTTCTGAGCAAGAATCACCAATTGCGTATGTCGCAACATTTCCGATGGTTGTTTTTTAGCGTCTTTGTGCTTCTCTTTTTCATCAGTGCTTCGATTATTGTTATTGCAACACTCGGATTCCGATATGACTGGCAAAAAAATACTTTCGTGAAGACCGGAACACTCTCTATTGAAACACGGCCAGAGAATGCGCGAATTTTTTTGAATCATAAAGTGATACAGGCAAAAACACCAGTAGTTGTGAATAATCTTTTACCAGGAGAATTGACATTGACGATACAAAAAAATGGATTCTACCCTTGGGAAAAAATTATATATATTGAACCAAAAAAGGCGACTGTGCTTCAGAATGTATATCTCTTTAAACAAGGAGGGACTATTCAAAAAATGGAAAATGTGATCGCTATGGATGTTATTGATACGGAGCACATGCTCATCGCTCGCCGAAAAGAGAATGCGCGATTAGAAACATCATTTACGATACTTCGATTGAATTTCGACAATGACCGCATGACCCTTCTCACGACTCTGGAAACGAAACCAACACAATTATTTGCTGCCAACGAAAATGTATTTATTGCAAATTTCAAGCAAACTCACGAAAGTTGGCGGGTGTTTCAAAAAGATCGCGACCGAGGAGAGGTGACTACAATCATTCAACAACCGAACCTTGTGCCTTCTGTTATTGACATCAAACCGTGGCCAGAAGAAGCGAACGTCTTTTTCCTCCAAATCAATACGATGCTGTGGAGACTCAAACTTCTGGAAGAACAGGAACCTCAAACAGAATTTTATGCAGAAAACGTAATCGCCTTTGATATTCACAATAATTCGATTGTGCTCGTAACTCAAAATCAAAACAAGCGGTTCTTCATAGAAAAAAATTTGAAAAAAGATACAACAGAAACTTTCCCTCTCCAACAAGCTACGAGGATCGATACAGGAACACTCAACTGTAGCACGACCAACGAATACACATGCGTCTTGAAAAGTAACACCGAAACGATACTCATCGAAAAAAAACAAACATTCACTGATGCGACGGTGCCTTTCGAAGTAAAAAAAGCAATATGGAATTTCAATGAACTTCTCTTGTTAAGCGACTTCGAACTATGGACGTACGATCAAACAACAGACAAATACACACTCATCACACGACAATCACAACCAATATATGACGCGATCTGGCATCCGGACAGCGGATACATTATTATCGCGGATAACAATGGCATACAAGCTATTGAAAAGAATAGCAGTTCGACACAACAAAAAATAGAAATCTCGCCGACGTCCGTTCAAGCTCTCTATCCAACAATTGCGCGCGAAAAAATTTTCTTTATCAAAGAAGAAAACTTACAAGCACTGCCTTTAGGAGAAGAAAATTTTCTTTAATTTTATGAGGAATGGGTGCGAATTATCACACAGTATTTACATGGGGGGGGTGAATGTTATAATAACTTTGTTATGCGCCTCTTCGTGGTCGAATGTTGAGCGCATCTCACTTGAGCAAAATAAACATTAATTTATGTATATGCGTAAAAGTTACATTATAGCTGTAATAAGCATCTTTGTTCTTTTTCTGAGCTTTGGTATAGCCAGAGCAGCTTCTGAGTATAACATCACCAGTAAGCTCGGCGGTACCATTGGAGATTATTTCGATCTCGACGGTACACTCATAGTGAACTCCATAAAAGTGGGTACACAGGGTGTTGGTGGTGTTATTTTCTTCAACGGCACCATCGTGAACAACACGACTGATACCGACAGAAACGATAATCCCGTGACCTTCGGTGATAACGTGCGCGTTGATGGACGAATATTCCGTGGTGCCGTGGCCGGCGCTGGTCTTGATGATGATATGCCATTTATCGTCAATGATGATATGAAAGTAGCCGGTGATCTCGCGGTAGATGGAAATCTCACGGGTGATGTTTCTGCCGACAATGTGCTCATTTCTGATGATAACAGTATCGCGACTCAAAAAGCGAGTTATATTGATTCGGATACTTTAGGGGAAGCTCTGGAAAATGAAATCGCTATCAATATTCCGGATCTCCTCAACGGGACTTGGAACATCACCAATAAAACGACTGATGATGTGTATGAAAACACCAAGGGAGTAATAACATTCGATACCAACCATAAAGGAACACTTGATTCAGGGCGTTTCGCTGCTCTAGGTGCCATCTCCGAGCTCGAGGATGATCCCATCTATGATCATGTGACCAGTAAGATAACACTTGATTTTATCAATAACAACACTGTCTATTACACATATACTTCCGAATCGGCTGATGAGAGTGCCACATCCGAAGTCTCGGGAGTAGCATTTGTATTCGCAAACAGCAGAAACAAAGTGATTATGGTCGGAATGGGTGGCAGTGGTACATTTGTTATGAGACTTTCAGAATTCACTCCGGAAGAATAAGGATTGTGAGTTCAGATAGCGTCTCAAAAATCTCCGGTCATTGCGATACATCGGTCTGAAGAAATGACGAGCCCACGAGTGGGCTCGTCCTTTTCTGATGTGTTGGTGTTGATTTTCAGACTGATGACTATTGCGACGCCTTGCCTTGATTGGACTGTGAACGGTGCGACACCGAACAAGAATCAGAATTGTACATTCACATAAAAAAACGCTCCGAGAATCATTCCAACAATCAAACCAGCAATACTGACACCAACTGCAACCCAACTAAATTTTTTATTGCCTTTTTTCATTCCGATGATACCGAAGACAATACCGAGAATACCAAAAAATGGTGGAAACAAAGCGAATGCGATGCAGCCAGAAATAATTCCGATAATCGCAAAAGTTTTTCCATTGCCAGTTTTCGTCTCGAGAGTGGGGATATTAGAAAATGGATGCGGCGTCTGAACAGAAGATTGCTTTGTGTGAGAATCGGAAGGAGTCATGCTGGTTTCATAAAACAAAAAAAATTAGGAGGATAAACGTTCGTGATATTGCTGTCGATAATACGCTTCATACGCTCCTGACTTTAATTCTTTCCACCAAGAAGTATTCTGCTGATACCAACGAACCTTCGCTTCCAAACCTTGTTCAAAAGAAAACATCGGCACCCAACCAAGTTCATTTCGGAGCTTTGTAGCATCAATAGCATACCGTCGATCGTGACCCGGACGATCTTTAATAAATTCAATATATGATTGATCTTTATCAAGCAGCTCTAGTAAGAGTTTTGTGACCGACAGATTCTCTTGTCGATACCCAGTACCGATATTATATACCTCGCCAACGCGACCCTGATGCAAGACAAGGTCAATCGCACGACAGTGATCTTCGGTATAAATCCATTCGCGAACGTATTTTCCATCTCCGTAGATTGGAACTTTTTTATCTTCGAGTAAGTTTGTGATAAACAGGGGAAGAAATTTTTCGGGATACTGATAAGGACCGTAAAAATTACAGCTATGCGTCATAATCACCGGGACTTGATACGTGACAAAATACGCACGACAGAGATGATCGGCGCCGGCCTTTGAAGCTGAATACGGACTATTAGGCTGAAAAGGACTGACTTCTGTAAAAGCGCCGTCCAGTGTACTGCCAAAAACCTCATCCGTAGAAATCTGCACCATACGTTCTACACCGTACTTTTTCACTGCCTCGAGTAAAGTGAAAGTGCCGATGATATCAGTGTAAAGAAAAGCATCTGGATCCATAATGGAACGATCGACGTGAGTTTCGGCAGCATAATTCAAAACATAATCGAACTGCTCGCGGTGAAACAAATCATCTATAAACTTGCTGTCGATAATATCCGCCTGATAAAAACGATATCGTGGATCATCGGCGATATCTTTCAGATTATTCAGATTCCCGGCGTATGTGAGTTTATCAACATTTACGATGCAATATTCCGGATATTGCCGAAGTAAATATCGAATCATATTCGACCCCATGAAACCTGCGCCACCGGTAATAAGAATTTTTTTCATAAAAATAAGAAAAGTGAAGTGATGATAACACAATGAGGGGGCTTTTGTAGCGCTTGTAAAGTCGCGAACAGATACTGAATTATACGCGTTTGAGCCGATAGCGCATTAAACAAAGATACATGATGCCAAAAAAGACAACAAGCCACAGCCAACTCCAGAGAGAAACATACAATGTCACAAACCCCGGGACAAAAAATTCTCCTAATGAAGCGACAAGATACCAAAAGAAAAGGTTGAAAAATAGAACACGCGCGGTCCGATAAACATCATGGAACATAAAATGAAAATCTACGTATAATGTCGCGCCAAGAAAACGGAGCTTTTTCTAAAGTAATTGTGAAATCGCGAATCAGAATATCACTGGATATATTCGCAATGCCCGGAGCAGACAGAATAAAATACAGCGAATTATTTTCTTGAAGATGCTCTTTGCGGATATCATACTGTGCAGTAGTACGAGTCCAGGGACCGATTTGCAGAGGCGAAGCATAATCAGCGTACAACAAAAAATCCATATTCTCAAAATCAATATTCGGAGTAAGCCTTTGCACCGACCCATCAGGATCAAAAAAACTTTCTTTCGTGAAGGCAAAAAAGCCATTCCCAAAAATTTCGACATCATTCAAAGGAATCGTAATAGAACGAATTTCTGGCAATGCGAAAAGCTGATCATTCCATTCGTGGAGTCTACCAGGCAAGGTAATTGCAAAAGGAATACCGTGAATGTTCAGTGTCTGAAGACCGGAATCATGAGCAGTACGCGCTGAGAGTCCGGAGACATTCGTAGTAAGTTCGGTAGGGCTCAACGAAAGATCGAGTAGTTGTGATTGCAAATCAACATTATCAACAAGATACAGATGTTGATTCACTACGAAATAGCGCTGGGCCGTAGAAACTTCACGAATAATAATATCATCCGATGCCTCAAAAATAATTTTATACACGCCCTCGGCAAGACTTGACTGCTGCAACCCACCGTTCTGTTTTTCACTGACAACGCCACTTGCTTCAAAGACATTATCATCTTGATATGCTGCTTCGGATATAAGCGCAGTGCCATCCCACAACTGGATCCGCACTTGATCACCTCCGAATGTGCGATTAACATCCTGCCAAGTAAAACGAACATCAAGCGCCTCGTTTTTGATGTACGTAAAAAATTCATGCCGGCCTCGCAAGGCTGAAGAAATCTCAAGACGAGAATCAGTCGGAGTATAATCAGAAAGCTGAATGCGCGGGTAAAACGAAGTATTGTACACAGCAACCTTATATTCGGGATGCGCTGTGAATTGATTCACAAAATCTTCGGTACGAAAAAAAAGAGGTTCTCTTTGGAGAAGATGAAGCTGCTGCGCTACATCCGTGACCGCAAAACTCAAATGCGTTTTCCCGGCAAGAGAACGATCAATAAAGGTATTTTGTAAAGGTTGAAAATCAAACGAAAATTGTTCTTTGCTACCGCGTGCGAGACCGATTTCCACAAGGGGCTGCTCGCGATTCGCGTACATCATATCAACGCGCACTTTTTCATATAAACGTGGCATGCGCACACGAAAATAGACAGGCTCTTCGCGCAGCCGACGATACGTAACACCGTCAGCGAGACGCGTCTCCGGAGGAAGTAATCGATCTGAAGGACCAAACTCAGTGATAAGTTGTTGCTGACCTTTTTGTTCTTTTTCAAAAGAATACGGGATCACGAGCTTTCCGTCGAACGCAAAATACTGTTCCAAAAGCCACGCGAGTACAACAAAAGGAACAAGAAAACTTGCAAAACGTATCAAACGTAGCAGAAACAAAGCAATTTTCTTCGAAATGATCATATCTTCAACACTACACTACAAATACTTTTAAATGAAGGGCAAACGTGCCATAATCAAACCTGTTGAGGAATTATGCGTCGCCTTGTTTTATTCGAAAACCGTCATGTCCGAAAAAAAATTGCGATATCCACATCTTATTTTTATTTTTCCCCTCTTCAATGGACCCTACGGTGGAGAGCGTCATTGTCTACGTCTCACAAGTGCATTAGCTGAAAAAGGGCTCACAGTAAGCATTTGCACATTGGATTTTCCGAAATCTCTCACAACTTTCCTACACTCAAAGGTGCAACTCATGGAAGGAGTATTTCCGCACATAGACAATCACAATCTCAAAACATTAGCGAGTATCTTTTGGATGCGGAAACTTGCGCATGTGCTTTATACAACGTATCCACAAAACACAAAGCAGAGCACGAATATATGTCTCATTGGAATGGGATGGCAATCAGTCCTATGTTTACATATATTACGAAAATATTTTTCGAAGAGAATTTATTTCTGCCTCGAACCTCCCCGATTCCTCTACGACCTCCGAGCAAGCGGAAATTTTGGTGCGAAAGCTTCATCCATTATTTTGGGACATGTGCTCCGTAGTTGGGATAAAAAAGCGGTGCGGTCTACGCCCATCATATTAGCAAATAGCGCGCGTACACAACACGACGTGCAGAATCTCTATCACCGAGAAAGTAGTGTCCTTATTCCAGGAATCGAAACAGAACGCTTCCAATACTGGAGCAAGGCGGAAGCAAAACAAAAGCTGAACGTTGGCAACGGAACAATATATATATCCGTTGGAAAACTCCATAAACGAAAGCGTATCGATAAAGCGATTCAACTCTTTATCGATCGTGAGACGCAAAGCCAGCAACAAAACTACGGACGATTCTATATCATCGGCACTGGACCGGAAAAAACAGCGCTGCAATACTTGGTAGAAAAACTCAAAAAAACTTGCGAGAATAAAGCAGTAGAAAATATTTTTTTTCTTGGCGAGTTAGACGATAAAACAGTTGCATTATATATGCGCGCTGCTGATTATTTCATTTTCACTGCCCAGAACGAACCTTTTGGTTTGGTAATTCAGGAAGCGAAGGCAGCCGGCTGCACGATACTTCCGCATGATATACAACTCCCCTTATGCACTTGGGAAGAAGCTTGTGAGCAATTTCTCAAACTGCTCAACGAAAAAATGAAACTTTTCCCTGAATAATCTTTCGTGACAAAAAAATGTTTCAATGGAAAAATCTCATAGACCGAACATAAAATCGTGCTCACAATACCTATGATGATGTTCAACCAGCCAAAAGTATCGCTCCTCATCGCCACACGAAATGGCGAGCAGTATTTAAGTCGCGCGCTTGAGAGCGTTCTCGCACAAACGTATCCAAATAAAGAGATAATTATTATCGACGATGCGTCACAAGATAGAACGTATCAAATCATGCAAACATACGCACAAAAATACCCTTCCATCATCCACATCGCACGGAATGCTATCAATCAAAGCGTCACAAAAACTGCAAACCTCTTACTCGAACGCGCGAACGGTGTCTATGCCGGTCGACTCGATGACGACGATTATTACATCGATCCACAAAAAATCGAAAAGCAAGTGCAATTTTTGGAAAGCCACCCAGAGTATGGACTCGTAGGAACATTTTGTAAACTGCTCTTTGAAGATGGACAATGCGCTCTCAAAAAAACAGTTTGGAGCGATGCAGCTCTCAGACGCAAAATCTATCAAGGAACAAACCCTTTCATAAATTCAACAGTCCTTTTTCGAACACAAGCAGCGCGTGACAGCGGTGGATTTGATACACGTTTAGCTACAACACAGGACCTAGAACTTTTTTTAAAAATCGGAAAGGAAAGAAAATTTGCGGTGTTGCCTATCGTGACGACGGTATACACCGTGAGAACACAAACAGTATCAGGTAAAAGAAGAAGAAGACAAGCAATCGACATGATTTCTGTATTGCGCAAGCATCACAAAAACTATGCAAACTTCTATCACGTATGGAGCATCCGTCTCACAAAGATTATAGTTCGACAACTCGCAGTAAGTTTTCTACCGCGTGCCTTCGTCATGCAGTGGAAGTATAGAAAATCTTTGGAAAAACGAAACACAGCATAATATGTCGCAACTTTTACGAGGAGTCATGCTCCTCACCCTTGCAAATGCTACATTTCTCGGTTCTGGGTACATTATTCAGGTTTTACTCGGTAAATACCTCACGCCTGCCGAATACGGATTGTTCGGAGTACTCATCTACATCGTGAATATTATGAGCACGGTTTTTGCATCAGGGTTTATGGGTGGAATTTCTCGAAGCATCGCGAGGCACCGAGAAGCAGCTCATACGATTCTCAAAAACGGCATCAAAATCGAACTCGTCATTTCTGGCGTCATGGCCCTCATCTACGCAGCTTCTGCACCGCTCTTGGAAATCGTCTTTCATCATCCACGCGCAGGAATGTTTATTGTTTTTTCTGCTATTTTTATACCGCTCTATGCCATTCGAACAGTATATACCGGTTTTTTGAACGGACTCAAACAATTCGGTGCACAAGCGTTCACAATATTGATAGCTGCAATTGTAAAAGTTATTTTGATTGTGATCTTCGCACTCCTCGGATACGGACTGTTCCACATGTTGCTTGCGTATTTTGTTGGCGCACTCGCATCCCTTATCATGTCATATATCTATAGTTTTCCGTACAAAAATCTTACTGCGTCTTTCGAAAATAAAGCACTCATCAGACTTGCCGTCCTTCTTTCGATATTCGCCTCACTCTTCCCCATACTCAATAACCTGGACCTCATTCTCTTAAAAAGTCTCATAGAAGATGCGAACATAACCGGATATTACAACGCAGCAACAACGCTGGCACGATTTCCGCAATTTCTTTTTGGAAGTTTTGGCGTAGCACTTCTGCCAATCGTTGCCGAACTCCACGCGCAACAAAAAATAGAAGAAACAAAAAGAGCAATCGGAGTATTATTGCGATACGGCGTTATCATGCTCGTACCGATTGTCATTCTCGCCTTCGTAACAAGTAAAGAACTCATGCATTTCGCCTACACGCCGGAATACATCGTAGCAAATAGTGCGTTTCGCATACTTCTGATCGCACTAACCCTCCTCGCATTTGCACAAATGTTTCTCAATACGCTCATTAGTGTCGGGAAAGAAAAAATAGTGCTTGTGCTAACCGTTGTTGCGCTTTTCGGTGATGCGGTCTTACAAACAATCCTCATCGACATGTATGGCATGGAAGGCGCGGCAAGCGCAACGCTGATCGTTAGTCTGCTCATGCTCGTCGCGTGCGTTGTATTGCTAGGAAGAGTCATCGGTGATGTCCAGATATCACATACATCGCGTTTCAAGATCGTCATCGCTAATATGCTGTTACTCCTTATAGCATACTTCTGGCAACAACGTGCGCCTGTACAAGAATGGATGCTCTTTACTTGGTATATAGGAATGTTTCTTTTTTACTTCATACTGCTCATCGGTATCGGTGAGATTTCGCGTGAAGAACTCTCTTCTTTTTGGAAAAGCGTTCAAAGAAAAATCAAAACATAAAACCCCGGCATGATATATCCGAGGTTTGGATGAAGAAAAGATCAAGGTTCCATGAAATGAAAGGAATATCGCATTGTTGTGAAT